>ENA-OQIM01000095-OQIM01000095.1-human-gut-metagenome-genome-assembly--contig:-NODE-95-length-27195-cov-4.397259_pt1 | contig 27195 bp, 67 predicted proteins | sample MGYA00242579_ERZ504744 | MGnify/ENA primary metagenome ERZ504744 (study PRJEB26092, sample SAMD00036441) | human gut metagenome | host: Homo sapiens | study: EMG produced TPA metagenomics assembly of...
TCTCAAAAAAAGAGCCACACGCCAGACACGCACGACTCATACGACGCTTACGGGCACCACTGCCACTACGCCGCCAACGATCATAATGAGACCTACACATCCCATGAGCATGAACAGGCCCATCACACCCATTCACACTGCACTCACCCTCAGCTAACCGAACGCGGGATGCCTGTACCAACGAGCCTCCTCACGCTCAACCCTCTTCCTTCGCCGCGCGTCAGCCGACTCCAAACCAGTCTTATAAGAATGATGAGCACGACAAAGAACCTGAAGATTATCCCAAGAATCATCATCAGGCTGACCATCCTCGGCACGAATGATATGATCGACCTCATTCGCATGAGCGCCACACGGACGCAACACGCCATCATCACCGATCACCGGATACTGGCAACGCCACCCGTAATAGTCCAACACCTCACGACGCGTCCGCTCCCAACCAGGATTGAACCGTTCCTTACGATGCGACTTATTCCAATCGTTGGTCATCACCACTCCTCAGTGCTTCAGGAGGGAATCGAACCCTCATGTCACAGGACAACGCATTTTGAGTGCGCCGCGTCTACCATTCCGCCACCAAAGCAAAAGAACAGACAACCCCCACGCCACACTCACCACAAAACATGGGGGCTGCCCGTCATCTAACCCAAACCGCCATAAGGAAATCCAATGGCAAAAATGGCTTTTTACCGCCAGCCACGGCGCGCGGATGCTGAGGGAGTCGAACCCCCGAACCGTTCCCGGTCGCACCTTAGCGAGGTGGTGCAATCAGCCACTCTGCCAAGCATCCAAAATGCAAGAGCCGCCGCAACGGCTCAGGAGACTGTTCCCGCAGACTAGGCGGGTCAGCTGAAACTAGAGCCGCCACAAGACGACTCCGAAGACCTTTCCCACAACCTGTGGGTAGGCTGAGCACAGCATGTGATCTCGAACCAACATCGACGGTTTTGGAGACCGCCATGCTACCGGTTGCACCAATGCCATATGTGGATGGTCACACCCATGAAGCGTGACCATCCACCGAGTCGCCGTTAACGGAAGCGTCCGCCGCTTTCATCTCCAGACAAGCCAACACCAGCGGTAGGCACTTGCCCTCGGGGGTAGTACTACTTCCCCAACGCGGAACGTGAAGGATTCGAACCTCCGGCACTTCACAGTGCGACTGCTTTCGGGACAGTTGCATTAAACCACTCTGCCAACATTCCAACCCCAACTTAGTTATTGTCCAAGTTGGCATGACGGCGGCATGGTGGACTGGCTTTTACCACCAACGGCAAGGAACGTGAAACATATATATGCACCCGTTTGGCCGTGCCTCCCCTTCGGTCATCAACCACCTGATTAAGGCAGGGAGCCTCTTATCCCCCACATGTTCCAGCGGGGATATTCGAGCAATGCCATCGGTATCACAGGCAGCTACCCCATGAAACCTAGAGCAAACCTCGGGAATCGAACCCGACAACCAAAAGGCTGTGCCAACAGGATTGCAAGTCAGCCCCAAAAACAAATGGCGCAGCATATAGGCGGCACCGGGTGGGACCGGCACAAGAAACGAGGATGAACAAAATCTCACGGACAATCCAAACACACACACTATATTCCGGGATTCATCCACCCTCAAAGTCCCCAGCCGGATTCGAACCGGCATCTCACCACGCATGGTCAAGAGAAGCCAGAAAACCACGCGCGACTAACACTCCCACAAGAGCGATAGGAACCATGTGCGAGATCAAACGGCGGTACCAACAAGCCTCTCGCATTGGACTTGAAACCGAATCGCACCTTACCTAGGAAGATGCCATCTGCGGACAGTGAGAGATTCGAACTCCCGGACCCGTTAGAGTCGGCCGCTTTCGAGGCGACTACCTTAAACCAGACTCAGCCAACTGCCCCTAGCGGTGCTCCTTATGAACACGAACGTCCCAACGGTCGGAATCCTTAACCAAGAGACAAGGAGCACCACCGAACCGCTTGCCGGAATGACACCCACAAGGACGCCCCGCGTCCTCCAAAATTCATTCCGACATGCGACAGCATACTCACCCCCAACGTTGCGTCAACGTTGCAATGGAAACGGCGTAGAATACGGCGTGTCGCGTGGTATGCTGAAGACGATTTCAATGTGAACCCAACATCGTCGTTGTCATGTCACGTTTCGTGCGCGGACTTTTTCAGACGGCGCGCACTATTTCTACCATTGACCCGACGGCCCTGACGGGCGCACCCGGAGGACCCTCCCCCAGCCCCGGTTGGAACGTTCGTTCGATAGTACAAATGTTCGTTCGTACAGTTGTATGTATGCGCGTCATTGTGTCGTACTCTTTATTATTTATATCTATCTTGCTCAATATTTTTTGTCCATATTTCAGTATCTTGCTTGACTTTATTTTTTCTTGTGCTACTCAGACTCTTTTTTTGTTTTATTTACCCCCTACCTATGTTTCGACACGCCGATAGAACGGCTTTGTTTCAACGTTTCGCCATCGTTTGCGTTGGTACAACTTGCGTACCAATATTGGGACGTGTATAGTGGCAGCTATCAACCGGTTAGGCAGTCAGCTAGCAAGGTCGGTGTGACACTCTAGACCACACCACTCGCAACCGGTTGAAAGCAGCCGGCAGATGAAGCCGTGGCGGTTAGGTGCCTAGGCACCGCATAGCCTAGCCTGAAACGGTTAGGGGGGCGTATCGAGTGTATGCGCCGGAAAACTGCCATGAGTGGAACGGTGGTCACTGTGCCAAGGTGCAGTGTCCAGTCTGTGAGCGTTGCAAGTGTTTGAAAAATGAATAGTGTTACCGAAGGCCGGTAGTTTGATCTTCATCCTTTTTTGGGGGTTAGGTGGCGGCGTTTTTCGGGGTGTGTGCATAATGTCCACTATGTGGACGTGGCCGATAGTGTCGGTTTTGCCTAGGCAGTGCACGTAAACTCGTTTGACAATGTGGAGCGCGAGAACTCGTAAGGGGGTACCGCCGACGTTTGGCGTAGTGTGAGAGACTACCGCCAATGAGGATAGGCCGATAGATAGGTGGCAATGTCAATGTTTCGCCATGCGTGAGCGTGGTTGGCGGCATTGACTGTAAACCACGGCATAACGGGTTGCGAGGGTAGACATACTATAGCGCCCGTCAATTGCTTTATGGGCGGTTGACCACAAACGTCTTACGTTTGGGGGTTATGCGGACATTAAAAGTCTATAGGGGGTGCATATGCGCCCCTGCGCCACTTTGCGGGTGGTGTTAGCCAAAAACAAATCTTCACGGGCGTAATCCGCAAGGGTTGCGCCCCTCTCGCCACTGTTTAGACCATGAGGGGGTGCGATACCCTCTAGTGGCACGCAATTAACCAATCAACACTAGACCTTAAGGGGGTTTATTATGGATGCCAACGAAGAAATGGCTGTAAAAATCGTTCGCGACTGTCTCACTACGGCGCGTGAGTCCCTACCGCCTTACGTATCACGCCTTTGGGTGCGTGAAATGCCGGAGCTTGAATTTGTAGGCACCTCGGCGGCGGGATCTGTGGTACGTCATGCGCTTATTGCGGCGTTTCGCGTTGCGGCAATGCGGTCCACGTATGTCGATCTTGCAAGCGACTTCGCGCCTGATGTTCGGATTACGCGCGTTCGCGCCAGTTGCCGTCATGTCTCCGTCTACTGTGAGACGAATACCGGATATGTCTACAAGGTGGTGTGTGTGCCATTGTGGGATACCACTGTTTCCGGTTCGCTGCCGCCATGCCCTATGACTAAGGCCCTTATGGCTAAGGTTGGCACGTGCGCTTTTGGGGATGCCGGTTGGAATACGGTCATGTGTGATTATGTCAATCTCGTTTGACTTGTGTAGTCAACAATACAATAAGATTAAATAAAGGGGGAGCTATGTCTGATTATGACAATCTCGTGCAATGGTGCAAGGATATGCGTTCTACGCAGATTGCGCGGCGTAATCGCGCGTGGAATTTCCAGCACGTTCATGGCATTGAGCCGTGTGATGTCGCGCGGAATGCCGACGCCATAAGGTGGGTTGACGGCGTGGTGTATGTGGTCAGCCGCAATGTCAAGCGCAACGGCGAGCTGGGCGAGCGTTACGCCGTGGTCACGGCTGAGCAGTGGCTTGACATGCATCGGGTTCCGGGCGATGAGTCATGCGTCGCACGGCTTGAATCCTACATGACGCGAACTAATTGTAGTCAACAATACAAGTGAGGTGTTTATTATGACTGGGAAGATCGAACTATCTGTGGACATCAGCGTGGAATGGCGGCGCAGTGCGATGTGGGGAATGTGTCCTACCGCTACCGTTGGCGCACTACTGGCCGAGGATGGCGTTACTGTCAGGCGTGACCGTGGTTCCGGCCATGCGTCCGGCTGTGGGTATGACAAACTCTCTGCGGCGGTGGATGAAGCCATGCGTGAGTTGCCGTTGTGGCAGACGTTTCTCATGTGGCGTGGATTCAAGCACACGTATGCGTCGATTCCATACAACGGTTCCGATAGAACGCTATATGGCTGAAGCGTTGCGATTACGGCTGGGAGATGAACGCGAACGCGTGCGGCATGGGAACGATTATCGACATTTTCACGGCGAACGGGTTCACCATGACGTCGCATAGTGGCGATGCTTACGATTTTTACCATTTCGAGCGCGTGGTGCCGCGTTCGTTCCTGAAACTCATCTGACTTGTAGCCCTCTGTGGCTATGGCGCGGCTCTAGTGAGTTCTGGTAGGGTGCGACTCCCTATCCGCGCACTATGCCGTCATGTGGCGGCTAATCAACATTCTCTATGAAAGTGGGTAATCATGTCTGGATTTAATTCCGTGGACGCTTTTTACGACGTCATGGCTGGCTTCCGTGGTTTGCACGAGTCCGAACAGTCCGGCAGCACGTTGGAGTTGTATTCATGCAATGGCGCCGAGTTCCCGGACGGTCTGGACGGTTGCAGCCTTGACGTTATCACAGCGCCGTCGCCTGAGTTCCTTGCGTACATGCGTGGGAATGATAGTCCGGTGCCGCCGTCCGGGTACAAGGATATGGCCGACGAAATTAAGGCATATGGGACGTGTACAACCACGGTTCCGCCGAAGCGACTGGGGACGGTTGGCTGACTTGTATGACGCGCACAATCTAAGCCTGAGTGTCATTGCCGATTACGAGTTTATGGATTGGCCTGAGACGTTAGGCGACATACTGGACGGCAAAGGGGCGGATTGCTGGAATCTCGACGGTATGGTGTGGCACCTGTACAGCCATGAGGAATGCACTATCGATGATTCCGAGGGCGCATGGCCCAGCGTTGACGACTTGCTGGATTTCATGTCTTCCGATGACGTTGAGACGCGCGCCTATGCGCAGCAGTTTGTCGAATGCATGGATTCGGGCGACTATGTGGCCGCGTGCAAGGCGCTTAAGGCTCTCGACTTGGAACTGTGGTATACGCAGCTGTCTCTTACGTTGTCTCGCTGAAAATCAATCAATCTGAAAGTGAGGAAAAAGAAATGTATGTGCATGAGATTCGCAAGGATACGGCTGAGGACGCGACTTGTACGAGGAACTGCGTTACGCGTGGGACGGTATCGACTACGCTGGACTGCGTCGTTCGATGACGTGCTGCCGGACATTCTGGAATGGGTGCGGGGTATCCGCGTGGCCGACACTGTGTTCAACGATTACACGTATCGGGCTTCGCGGCTGCTGTACTTCGATAACGCGCTGGATGAAAGCAATATCGAGACTGCCGTGCGGTGGCTGTCGGACTACGGTTATGTGCCGCGCGCGTTCTGCGGTGTCGGCTATGCGATTGAGTTGACGGACGGGTATGGCGGACTGTCGGATCAGGCCGTCGTCCAATATGCGATAGACATGATTATCAAGGATGGGCGCTACTACCCGGTGTTGGATGAATCCGATTACGAGCGGCGTGAGGACGCGTGGCTGCGGGATTACTTCGATTGTGAGGTGTCTGACGCCATGTTGGGCGGAGCTGACCGTGATGCCGTGTTCGAAGCTTGGCGGGATGATGCCGACCCGGTGTCGAGCGACATGTATTTCGACGTGGAAAAGCTTCCGGCTATATCGAGACCGCCAAGGGAGGTAAGCGGAATGCGTAAGGGTGTGAAGCTGGCTGGTTTGCTGGCTGCTGGTGTGGCGGCGTTCGCCGTGGCGTGTTCGCCGGTGTGCAATCCCGTGCCGGTGGCTGACCCTCATGGGACGCCTGAACAGCAATGGAATTGGTGGCGTGAGACGTATGCGACGGCTGACTATGGTCAGGCTGATTTGGCTGGCTACACGTCGCTGTCGGATATCCCCCAGTGCGGTATGGAAGACGGCAGTACGGATGGCGGCTACGAGCGTATCTGCGAGTGGCGGGCTGATGCTGTCGGCAATCATGCCGGTGAGTCTTACGTGCTGGTTGACGGCGGCAAGGTGCTGTCGTGGGGCGGCACAGGGAAATGAAAGTGCCGGTCTCAGGTAGGACTGCGACCGGCCATGCAATCAATCAATCAAATTGCAAGGGAGATTATACCATGAAATTCGACGATTGCATTTATAAGGAAATCACTTGGTTCAACGCGGATGAAATCGTTGAGCATGAGACGTTCGACGGTATCGACTCGTATGAGCTGCTGCGTAATCTGGCGACGCTTGAGGCTGGCTATTCGCTTGACGACAGGCTGGATGACGAGGCCGTGGAGCGCGTGGAAGATGAGGAGAACAGTTTAATCTGCGTCGGACGGTTCCGTTTCGACTCGCTTCTGGCTGAGGGTCTAGCGGAATGGTTCAAGTGCGACCGTTACGACGGTCTTGTCAAGCATGTGCGTTCGTGCTGGCTGAGCCGTGGTGGCGATGATTGGTATTTCTATTTCGTTACCGGCTGCGGCTATGACGTCATCAGCAGTGATTTGCTGGCTGTGACGCCGATGGTGTGGCGCGGCGGAAGTTCGTTGATTTCCTTAACGGCGAGGAGGTGGCGCGATGATCGACGTCAACTTGCTGCCGCGTGAGCTGACCGGCTATGTGGGTTACGTGTGCTGGCAGTGGTTCGAGAGGCATTTCAGCCGTGACGAGGTGCCGTATATCCGTGGCGGCGCGTGTGGTCTGGTGCCCGATTTGCGGGACAATCTCATCGATGTCGTGCAAAACTGTTTCGCTGACGGCGGTCTGGATGACGAGACGGTCGGACGGTTCGTCGCATTGTATGCCACGCTGCCGTTCGACGTCGATGAGGCGCGGCGGCTGGCCGAGAATGATTTCCGTTATGTCGCCGACGCGGACACGCGGCTGGCGTTCGAGCTGTGCGTGCTGGTGTTCGACGCCATGTTCCCGCAGCATGTCGAGGTTCGTCAGACGGATGTGGACGGGACGTTGGAGCATATCGCGTTTCCGGCTAGCTGGCAGCATGACCTGGCTGTGTCTTCGACTCCTGAGAATCGCATGTCCGCGTACCGCAATGGCCTGTCGGCTGTGCGCAAGGCGTATGACAAGATGTTCGACCGTCTTGGGGAGGCTGACTGACATGGCCGCGTTGTGGACCGTCGAATATGTGGGTGGCGCAATCCGCGTGCGCGTCACAGGTCTCAGGCCGATGCGGAGGCGTATCGGGATGCGGTTCTGCGTGCCGATGGCCGGTTTCTGACGCGTTGCACTGTCGGTAGCGGAGAGGCCGTGCGCGTGGCGATGGTGAACCGGCTGGAACTGGCCGGTGTCGGCTGTCGTTCGCGTCTCATGCGGACGTCGTTGAAAAGACTGGTGGAACTCACCGACGAGTTCTGCTGCTGAATGAAAGGAAAGAATGATGATTACCGTTGACGAGCTGAAGGCAATGCCATTGGACAAGCCGATCGGCGAGGCTGTCGTTTGCGATATTGAACGCATGGCAAACGAGGGTTTGCAGCCGTTCTACCAGCGTGAGTTTGAACCTTATGAGGGTGTCTATCGCATCAATGATTTCGCCAAATATGTTTCCGAGGATTCGTGGCGGAAGTCTGGTCCGCGTTCCCTGAATGGTGTGAGCAGGTGTTCATGCTGCACGACAATACTCGTTCCGATGATTATTGTGATTTCACTTCTGAAGTGCTTTCTGTCTGACGCCGATTGAGATTGGGGAACAATTCGAGAAGTCTCGTGAATATGACCTTGATTATGTGTTCTGGACGCAAGCCGATGACGAGGGGCATGTGTGATGGACGCCCATGATTCCGACGTGTGTGCGAATGTGGTCGGCAAGTCGTTGGAGGCCGTCAGATTGCTGTCGAATCTTGGGAGCGGGAACGCTCCCGATTCGGCTTACGTGCTGGCCGCCTACGACCAGTTGACGACGGCGGCGTACCTGTTGCATCAGATTATCCCTTGGACCAAGGAGGAAAAACAGTGAGCAAACATGGCTTCTTCTCCCTATCGCCGAATACGATGGGTTCGATTATGCGTCCGGCAGGTCGTTCTGGCGTCGTCGTTCGCTGCCGTCGCTCCTGTGCGAGTGGCTTGGCGAATGGTTCCGTGGCGTGAGGGCGGCTCGCATGGGCTATTCGACCTGGCTGTACGTCCAGTGTTCCGGTGGCTGCATGATTCCAGTGGACATGCTGGACTGGAATGAGGATTGGATTGATTGATGTCGGCGGCGTCCACCAGCCGTCGATGATATGGTGTTTTTGATCGGAAAGGAGTGTGGCATGGGGTTGCGTGAGCTGCGGAAACGTTCGAACATCACGTTGGAGCAGTTGAGCGCGTTGACCGGCTATGACATGCCGAGGCTGAGCCGGTATGAGACGGTTGACGATGGCGCTCGGAACATGTTTCTGGGCACGGCGGCATCGTTGGCGCGGATACTGCATTGCAACGTGCTGGACCTGTATCCCGATGAGCATGTGTGGCGAGGCGGCGTGTCGGCTGGCGTCGTCGGCTTGAGGAACATCCGCTTGTTCCGTGGGTTGACGCAGACGCAGTTGGCTGGCATGAGTGGTGTCGCACGACCGAACATCTCATGGTTCGAGACCGGTTATCGTCCTGTTTCGCAAATGTATTTGCGGACGGCGTTACGATTGTCTGAGGCGTTGCAATGCGACCCTGTGAATTTTCTTACGGAAGGATACTGACATGGGCATGAGGGAACTCAGACTGAAGCGCGGCATGACGCAACAACAGCTGGCTGACAAAGTCGGAATGTCCCGACCTCGCATAGCAGCGTATGAAAGTGGCACTAATGACGTTTCCAATATGACACTTGGCAATGCGCTTAAATTCTGTTCGGCCTTGCGTGTCGCTAATCCCCGCAAACTTTTGGAAGATGATTCTGATTCTGAATCTTCCGCGGATTCTAAGTGATCCGCAGAAGATAATGTTCAGCCGATAGTATCGGCGCGAAAGTAAGGAGGTGGCATAGTTGCCGGGAATAAGCAGGTTTTTCGGTATCGTCATTTACATGTACGCCAATGACCATGGCCCCGTGAAGCATTTTCACGCGGAATATAATGGCCATTGGGCTAAGTACTCGTTTGATGGCGATTTGATTAAGGGCGGTTTGCCTAGGAAACAGGAACGTTTGGTATTGGCGTGGGCTGAAATACACCGTGAGGATCTCGAGTCCAATTGGAAGTGTGTTGAAGCCCATGTGCAACCCGGACACATCGAGCCGCTTAGGTAAGGAGGTTTATTCATGTGTGACGGTGTTGTTTTGGTGACTGACGCGGTACCGCTTGACGGCCACCGTGTGGCAGTCAGGTTCAGCGATGGTTATAGCGGCGTCTTGGATATGGCTAAGTATTTTAGCTATCCGGCGTTCGCTGGGTTGAATGATCCTGCGGTGTTCGCTACTGCGCGGGCTGGTCTCGGTACGGTGTTGTGGGGTGACGGCGATATAGACGTCGCACCTGATACCGCGCGTGAGGAGGCCGTGCCGTTGGGCGCGTAGGCCGCGTCTATGAATCCCGGTTGCTTTTGCTGCCGGGATTTTGTTTATTCGAACGTGTTTGGCGGGGTTCCCCGTCTGATGAAATACCCCAAGAGTGTTGCATCACTCTTGGGGTTTCGCTTAAAACAAACCGATTTATAAGCCTCTCATTTTAGCAAGGGGCTGGAATGGAGTGTGTGTTATGAGTATCCATTTTTATGCCGGGTATTGGCAGTTTGGTGTCGGCGTTACCAATTTTGAGGGTGAGCCGTATTGCAGCCTGTTGTCTTTTGACTCGCGTAAGGAACGCGACGCTTGGGTTGCTGCGGATCATTTCGACAATAATTGGCATCGTAGCGCGGTGTCGCGTCGTGAGGCGTTGCCGCTTATGCGCGCTGAGCTTGCCGATCTTTTCGACGGTTATGACGGCTGGCGTGTTGATGGCGTGTTTTATTCGTCCATTGGCGACGCTTTCGCGGCGTTCTTCAAGGCTGAGGCCGCTGCGCATAGGCGTGCGGGTGTCTGATTCATTCAGTCTGTTTGTTTAATTCCAGGGCGTGGCGATTGTGCCACGCCCTTTGTTTTCAACGTTTTTTCTTTTTAAACATGGACTAAAAGGAGTACACCATGAACGGCAACTACAAAGGTACGGAACACTACACGCTGACCAAAACCGAAAACGGGTGGCATGGCGACCCGGAATGTTGCGGCTGGCAATGGTTCGACTTTCCTGATCTGACATTCACCGACGACGGCGACTGCCGGTTCGAACTGGAGCCGAAGCCATCGACACGGCGGCCGAACTCTACGAATACCGGGAATTTCTCACCATCCTTCCAATGAGATAGAGGAACTCCGGCAGCAGATCGATGCAGTTGAATAGAAGTGGCCTAACCCGCCCAAACTTCTTGACGCTCCCGTGGTTGAAACCACATGATTCCTGCGAACTGGGCTTGCACCAATCATGTCAGCAAAAGAAAGGATAAACAAAATGACCAGCATCGATTTCACCAAGACCAGCACTTACGCAGACCTCTATCACTACTGGAATAGTGAGGATTACGAGCTTGACGCGATAAATCGTGAGCTTAGCTACATTCAAACTATTGACCGTGACCAGGCCGTGGATGATGAGGGTCATGCTGTGTATGACGAATATGTTTTCTATAAGATTGATGAGTGTCATCCTGATAGAGGTAATTCGTTTACAGCCGAGCAGATTGAACAGTTCGCTCAGACTTGGTGACAACCAAACAATGATTGGTTATCGTGCCTGCGTGAAGGACGCTTGACGGCTTCCCCCGACCGAAGGCGGGGTTTTACCGTGTAATGCATAATCATGCCATTGTAGACCACTCAGACGTTGCCTGACGCGGTTTGTAGCCAGTTGTCCACCAATTCGGCTTCGTTGACTGGCTCGAAACGCCATGCGTCCAATCCGACGTTGATCTCGTTGTGATGCCTGCCGAACTCAAGCGGGTCATGCGCGTGCGTGTGTCCGTGCAGGAGCAGCGTGTTATTCATGCGTGGTAGCGCGTATTCGGCTAATTCCGGCGCGTTCCAATTGGTTGAGACTGCGCCTAGGGGTTTGCTTTGCGTGAAGTCTTCACGCCATTGGAAGTGGCTTAAAAATACCGTGTGTGGATTGTTGCCCCACCCGTCTCTGATTTCGGTGATGCCGACCATTCCGACTTCCACGAACACGCTTGCCAACTTTTCCAGCGTGCGGGTGGAGCTGTGCAGTTCGTGGTTGCCGAGAATCAGATGCCTGTTCTTGCGTGGTACATGCAGGTTTTGGATGCGCATTATCGCTTGGTCTACGCTCCACGTACCACCGGAACTGATGTCTCCGAGAATGTAGAGTTCGTCTTCCTCGCCAACATACGTGTTGATGCTTCGGATGATGTCGCATCATGCTTCCGCCAGTCAACACAGTTCTTGAGCGGCTTATGCTCACGTTCGGCTTGTTGTTTGATCGATGCATCCTTAGCGTATCCGGGTAGCGCGTAGCCACGTAATGCAGCCACGAACGGATGCGCGAAATGCAAGTCACTGGTAAACCACTTCATTTGTTGTCCTTCAACATGTTCCTGTAGATGCGTGTCCCGGCTTTTATAGCAAGTTCCGGCGTACTGTAGCAGCAGGGTTCCATGCATGGGCCTGATAGCGGGTGAATCGTCGGGTTATCAATGTCGAGGTCCACGCGGCATTCCTTGTATATCACGGGAACGTATACGCCTTCATCCTCGATAATCATGATCGCACTGTACTTGGGTTTGTCCTCGTCAATGTGTCCAAAAGGCTTGAAATTCGAGAGGTCGGGGGACGGATTGCCGCCACTTGTAAATACGAATTTCTTCGTGCTTGAAGTGTCATCCACGGTTCTCTACCACCTTCCCGTACTGCTTATCCCACTTGTCCAATGCTTCTAAAATGTTCGGCAGTCCAAAATAGTCGTAGTATTGGCTGTAACATTCGCCGCTTTTCGTCTCGAATGCGATGGTCAGCATTTCGGGGTCATCGCCACAGGTTTCGCAGACCGCTTCGCAGATAGGAGCATCCAAATGTTCGTTTCCTTTTCGGGGTTTCTGACGGCGAGCCTGTACACGTCGGACAGCCGGTAGCGTTGCTTGCGAGTGTCCTTGACCTGTGCGACGGGTTCCAAGTCTCCCCTGCTGACCCAACTGCGCATGGTGCCGGGTTTGACGATGATGCCGCATTGCAGTAGCAGTTTGCGGATTTCGGTCTGAGTGCCGGTGATGTGCGTGGATAGGAGTTTGCGTCGCCTGTTCTCACGGATGGCGGATACTGGATACACTTGACCGCAGTCGGGGCATTTCGGCGCGAACGCGGCGTTTGGAATGACTTTCACGATGTGATGGCAGTCTTCGGTCGGCATTCGCCGATGATGATCTGGTCTTCGAGGGTGAAGTCCAGAAGCTCTTGGCCTTACGGCGGATACGGTGGATGATTCGCATGTAGGTTGGTGTCGCCTTGCTGGTCTTCCACTTGTCCGTGAGTCGGATGCTGCGGATGAGGGTTTCCAGTTTCCGGTCGCGTGGAGCGGTCACGTTCAGGCATCGCGCGTATTCGTTGGCGATGTCACGGAGGCTTGGAATGTCGTCCATGCCGTTGCCTTCGATGAGTTCGAACGCGGTCTCGCGTAATGGTGCCGGGGAGGTGGCGAGTCCGTTATGCCCGCCACCTCCACCGTTGCCTGTCTTGTCCATGCGGTTGGTGCGCCATTCGAGGTCTTGCAGGTGGTTTTCGAACCATTGCAGGTCGAATTGGAGTTGGGTTTCGCAGGATACGCAGAGGATATGCTTGTCGTTGGTTGTCTTCCAGCATGTCGCGCATGTGGTTTGCGTCAAGTGTCGGCTCCTTGGTTGCGTTTTGGGTGTGTTTGGCCTTGTTGCCTCAACCCCTTTTGTTTGCAACCGTTGGGCGACTTGTCCAGTATAGGGTGCATGTCAGATTAACGTTGGCTGTTCCGTAACCTGTTGTGGATGGTTGTCTTGTTGGAGCCGGTGGGATTCGATGTCGAGCACGAGCCGCTTGTCGATGTCGAGCAGACGGCTGATCTCGTTGGCATCGTATCCTATCGCATCCATGTTGAGCACTTGCTGACGGATTCGATAAGACGGATACGCGCTCATTTCGTATCCTTCCCCTTGTACTCGTCCACGAGTTCTTTCCACTGCCTGCTTGCGAGTGCGGCGTGGCTGAACCAGCTGGTAGAGATATGTCCACGTGGACATTGGAGCCGGTAGACTGTGAGTGTTGTCCTTACTTTGCGGCTCTCGTGGTATTTTTCCGTTTGCGATGCCTTGATTACTGGTAGTCTGCCGCACATTGGACACCCATATTCGTTGCGTCTGCGTTTGAACCACATAACTATTCCTTCGCGTCCTCGCTTTGATTGGGTACCTCGGAAGGCATGGTGCCGGAATAGCCGAGCATGTGACGGCAGTAATTGATTACATGCTCGTAAGCCGTCGTCATTCCGTCGTAAAAGTCGTACACTTCTTCGTCTGGATTATCAGAAGCGTTATTAGCTGCATCCCACTCTTTTTGCAGAAAGTCGATGACCTCATGCAGTGTCTTGTCTTTCTCAGTCACGTTCGTCGCCATTGTTATTCCTTACTGCTCTTATCGTTCTTATCGTCATGGTCGAAAATGCATACGAACACGCCTAATAGCATGAGCACGCAGAGTATCGCTATCACTCCCAATGTGATGACGATGAACACGCTTGAAATATTCCAGCAAACATCAGCCAGACTCATGATTTCTTCTCCTTGCAGAATTGTCTGATAGCTTCCTCTGCGTCGTAATAGCGTGCGACAGCGCGTATCCACGAGTTGAACGCATCTTCGGCAGTCCAACAGACCTCGCCTTGAAGACACTTCAATACGCACTCGTACCGGTAGACGGTATGACGTGGATTGTGATACGTGCATTTGCCTTCGTTTATCACCGGCGCGTGACCGCAGTATGGGCATCTGAGGTAGCTTTTCGGCTCCTCCTGCTTTTTCTTCTTCCGTCCGAACATCACTCACCCTTCAACGGATATGGCGCAGTGGTTGGTGTAAGCGGGAACGCACGCGGATACAGGCAGTCAAGAACCGTCCTCCACTTCGCGTAATCATCCTGATCGTTCCAATAGCGTGGAATGAGGTCGCCATTGATGAACAGGGCGCTCCATGCGCCGTTCTCGTTCTTGCGAAGAAATGCGCCAGTCCGTGTCCGGTAGAAGCCAGGCTCTTCCGGCTCGTCGCGTGACTGTCTCTCCGGCAGAAGCATTTCAAGCTGTCTAAGGAGTGCCTGCGCGTCATCGACGGTGAGTATCAGGCGGTTATCCTTATATGAGATTGCCACAGCATTTTTGTCTTTATCCCACCAATAAGCAGTCATTCGCTTCAGCACTATTCCTCCTTCACGTTGAAGATGCGTTTGAACTCGCGTAGCGAACTCTCATAGGCGTCGGCCTTGCCGTCGATGTAACCGTTTTTGTCTTTGCCTCGAAGCTCATGCGAGTCGTCATATCGGCTTTCAATCCACTTCGCATACTCGCTGATGCGCTTATCAAGGTCAGTCATTGGTTGCTCCTTACTGTAGGAAGTCTGCTTTTGTGGATTCCATTAGTCCGATAAGCTCGTAGACACTCGCGTGCTCGCTTGAAACGTTCGAGGAATAAGACACTCGTGAATCCACGATTATCGGCGTGGTGTCCACGCACAATATCCAAGGGGTGAAGTCTCCGATGATTTCTCCGATGGCCTTGCGTAGCTTGTCTCGCTGCTCGTCGGTCAGCTCATGGTCAGAATCGTCAACATCATTCATGGCTCCCCCACATTCCTTTCTCGTTGGTGTCATAGTTAACGCAGTCGAAGATTCCGGCGAGTTTTCTAGCGTCCCGTCTGGCCTGCCGTAACGCCTTCCTGCGACTGCCGTTGTAGTCCACGAACAGGTATTCGCGTACAGCCGCATACCACCATGTTTCGTCGGTATGGTTCCATCGCCATAACGTCACCGCGCATCCAACCAGCGTGTGGTCGGGCATTCTGTAGGATTCGCGGATGCTCACGCAGTATTCCCCATGCTCTGTCATTGGCCTGTCCCCTTCTTTTGCTGTTTGGCGAAGTAGTCGCTTATCACGTCATCGACTTCAACACCTTGCCGACTGCGAGAAGCCAAAGTTCAATGCTCGGTTTGGATATGGCGTGTCGCCGGTGGTTAGATGATTTTTTGGGCACTTGTAATGCATGACGAGCTCGTTCTTGTCCGTGATGCTGCGCCCTTCCGAGATGACTGGGCTTTTGCCGCAATACGGGCATTTGGCGTATCGGACTTTCCTATGCTTTCTGTTGAACATCCGTGGACTCCTCCTTGAATGATGCTTCCAACGTGTCGGCGAACGCCTGAAATGCGTGTTCCACCCTCTTATCGAAATCGTCCGGCACCCGCGCACTGACAACCCCAGACATGTGGTTGCCGATGTCATCGCCACCATCCACATAGATAGGCACTTTCACACGCGCAGTCGCTTGCGTCATACCGCACGCCACGACATCGAATTTGATAGTGGTTGCGCCTACCCGCACTTTGTCACTCATAGATGTCTCCTTGTCTGTAGTCGCTTTCAGTAACCAGTCAGGCAAATCCTCACGGCTTATCCTGAAAATCCTCGTATTTGTCTGAAATCCGGTCGTTGACGATGTAATGGTTGTAATCACCTTGAGTGATGTACCACCACTCCTTCTTATGGCCTTCGCGCAGATAGTCTTCGCAAGTGTGGTCGATGCTGTAATCCGGCTTGACCATCTGACGGAAACTCAACTCGTCCACAGACGGGTTGTCCTTCACGGCTTTAACTATCGCGTCGATCTTGTCCTTGGTGAAATCAGGTGTGACCACGAAAACGACTCGTATCATCTCCCCGTCGATGGAGTCGAGATTGCGAATCATGTTGACGTTCCGCAGATGGTAGACGATTCTCGAAAACTCGACTGCGGGCGCCAGGTTGTACATTCGCTTAACCATGCTTGGCATACTGGTGTGCATTTCGGTTTCGATGTCGTACTCGTACAGGCTCCGGGTGATCGACGCATACCAGTAGGCACGGCGAATATCAAGCCCCCATAATGGGTCTCCGCCACCGCTGAAGCTGAGGAATTTCATTTTGCCGGAGTCAGCCAAATCCATCACAGTGTCATAGGTGGCTCCCATACGGGTCTCGGCTATTTGGATTCCAGTGTTGCGCACGATGCAATACGGGCACTGCCAGTGGCATCCAAAGTTCGTAATCACACTGTAGTTACGGTTGTCGCTCATTGGTGCCTCCTTGGGTTGATTGTCTTGATAGTTCTTGCCGGACTCTCGTACGCGGTACGCACCTCATACGGCCTGTGGTGGAAGTCGGCTTTGGAACGTGCCGCGCCCACAGCTTCATCCAGAGACTCGTACACGCGGCATGTGTGAACTCCCGTATCGCCTTGCGGCCAGACGATGTAGCCGGTCTTGCCTGTGAAAACACTCATTTGACCGTCTCCACCGTGCTACAGCCGATGTATTCGCCGCCATGCTTCAAACACGCCCATGTCACGTCACCGGTCTTGACGGTTTCCATCTGGAATCCCGCGCCGGTTTTCCCGCTGGAACCGGCTGGCGATACGGTGGGCGCGATGAAGATAATCGTCATGCAGATGATCGCGACGATGATTACCCGGTCCCGGTTCATCACTCACCATCCTTTGCGATGACGGCACCCATGGCTTCCCGATATTTCTTCGTCCGTTGGAACCGGTCGGCGAGCATGTGCGCTGCCTTGTCGATGATCTCGTCCTTGCGTTCTTCGAGGAAGCTTTGCAAAGCGTCCTCCATCATGGTCTTACACATGTTTTCCCGCGAATACGCGTTGGTGTGCGCGAAAACAGTGTCCATGGTTTCTTTGACGATCTTGTCGAGCACGTCCTTGTAGGCGTATTCCTCGATGCGGTTCTGGATGGCCTTGTCGTCAATGCCGATGGCGAACTGCACGATATGTTCCATGATTACTTGCCTTCCTTTTCGATTTCATTGATCTTGTCTTTTAAGAGTCCCGGAATATCCCCTCTATGCCAGACAGTGAATGCGTCCCAAACACTCTTAAGACCAGCCCAATCCTCTCTGGCGAGAGTGTGGAACAATGCACTAGCGAGGTCCGCCCAGTCACTTACGGCGTAAATCGAATTCCATGCACGAGCGCGTCGTTAACGAACCACAAGGCTTTTTTTCAGTCTTCGACACCGTTCTTGTGCTGCCACCTGAAGCAGTATTGGACGGCTTGCCCCCAGTCGCTTGACAGCAGGCGGGACAGTTCGATGCACTCGAACGGGCCATCCTTGTAATGCGATGGATTGATGTTGTCAGTCATTTAACGCCATCCTTGCCTTCTCGAACGCCTGATGCACGATTTCCATGTACAGTTGTTCGCCTTTCTTGGTTGTCTCGAATCGGTCATTCACTTGACGTATGAACTTATTACGAAGCAGTGCCCTGCTTGTCTGGTTATCGACGGCCTGATATTGGCCCTGCATGTTGCTCACGTCAGTGAGCATTTCCTGCTGTTTCGGACTGAGTGTCCACATCATCGGCTCCTTTCGCAGATGGTTTCCAATGTGGGGTGGTATTCGTATGTGCTTGGATGCGAGTAGTAGTCGTCCCAATACTTGTTGAAGTTCCTGTTGATGCCACGTTCCGCGATGTTCGGTCTTCGTATTGGCTCTCCCCTGTCCAATCGTCTGATCGCGTCGGCGGTCTCGATGCCTTGCTCGGTCGGCTTGTAGGTGCCGTCCGCGAGTGGATGATGAGACGCCTGTCGATGAGGGAACCCAACGTGACCCACGGTTTCGCATAGGATGCGGATGATGGCATTCGATGTGTTTCGACGATGTGGACAAGCATTGACGCTTGGGTATCTCGCAATCGTTGTCCGTGGATGTTGTAGATGTTTCGTTTCATGACTGGTGCCCGTCGTTCATCGTCCGGTCGAGCCGAATCCGTTTCCTCCACGTTCCGTCGTGTCGGTAAAGTTGACGACCTTGCGGATTCTGGGGGTTTCCACCGGCGTGATGACGAGTTGCGCGATACGGTCGCCGCAACGGAAGTTGACGCGGCTGGTGGACGTGTTATGCAGGATGACTTTGATCTCGCCACGGTATCCGGCGTCGATGATGCCGCCGAGGATGTCGATGCCGTAATTCTTGGCAAGGCCGGAACGTGGACAGACTCGTGCCATGTAGCCTTCGGGTAGGTTGATGGCGATGCCGGTTCCCACCATGATGCGTCCGAGTCCGTCGATACTGAAGTCTTCGATGCAGTGGAGGTCGAGTCCGGCGTCCGAATCGTGCGTCCTTGTGACGGTGGCGTCTGGGGTGAGCGGCTGGATTTCGAGGGTTTCTAGGGTCATTTCACTGTCCTTGCTGGTTGAGGATGGTTTCGTATTCGGAGATGTCGCGGTTTAGGCAGTCGGTTGTGCGATGCGTGGTTTCGTGTCCGCAATCGTATGGGTTGCCGCCTTGGGCCAGTTCCAATAGTCGGAAACTGGTCAGGTCGAGCCGCCTGTGGCTGAGCTTGTGGAGGATGACGCTCGTGTTGGGCATGTTCACGTCGAGCCATCGAATGTCGAACTGGACGTTGGTTCCGGCTGGATGCATGAGACCGGGGTCTATGCCCGTGCAGGAGAGCCAGACGGCCATCTGCTTGTCCACGTCTTTGAGCCGGTATTCCGCGTTCATGCATTCGCCGATAAGTCCGTTCCGGGAATGCATGTCGATGGTCGTGCTGTTGAACGCGCGGATTGGCGTGCTGTCATCGAAGCGGATGACCCTATGGAACGTCAAAGGGTCGCCGTTGAGCAGTATCTGCTTGCCCTCCAGGTCGGTGATTCTGGCTTCGACTTCCAATAGGTTGTCGGCCATTGGGTCGAATCCGCTTGTTTCGACATCGAACCAGATGAGATAATTGTCATCCATTGTTGGCTCCTTCGGTTCTCGTAATCGTTGGATGTAGTCTTCGAATCCAGTCAGGTCCACATGCGTTGGAGGCTGTGGTTCGAGTTCCTTGAGGATTTCGGCTTCCTTGTCCCTTCGCCGCGTGTACCGCCAGTAGGCGGCTTTGCTTTCGTGGATGCCGTACTTGTTGGTTTCCTTCCATTTGCTCATGGCGTTTTGAACAGGTCTCCAAGACCATCGATACCGCTCGTGGCGTGGCGTGCGGGCTTTGACGCGATCTGCGGACGGTCCATCTGTTCGAGCGCGTTGCTGACCGCTTCGCCCAACTCCCGCGCATCATCCGCCGTACCGAAGATGACGCGGCGTTTGAACTCCCAATAGTCATCCGCCGTGACGTGATGCCTGGCGGCGAACTGTTGGATGGTGTTCTCGTCCGGCACCCGACTGGCGCGGATTCTCTTGCAGAGGATGTTGACGTCGGCGGCACGCATCCACTTGTCCGGTTGGGTCGCGTAGAATCTCACGACCGCAGACCGCATGTCTTGGATGCTGTTGCGCTTGTCGAGTTCGCGGTAGAACTCATCCAATTGCAGGTCGTCCCATTGGGCGTTGCATGATGAGCGTTGATCGTGGTCAACAGCATCGCGGCCTCTCCTTTGGTTATCATCCCGTGCCTCCCATCGCCCGTTGGCGTTCCTCGTCGTTCATGTATTGCCATGCCCTGTTGAGGTTCGCCATGCGGTTCGATTCGTTACGGCTTGGCATGGCTGGATTGGTGCGGAGGGTGAGGGTTGGCCGGATATCATATTCGGCTTCCCATCCCGCAGCATTGAGCCATGTGGCCGCGTATTTGATGTATTTCGGTTCGGTTCCTTCGACCTCGACCTGTCTGGCGTATTTGCGGACGCCGTCCATGATGGTGTCCACGCTTGTGTCTTGGATTGCGTTCTTCCATGCCTTCCAAGCGGGACGCTTGTCAACATGGCGTGGGTACGCTTTCCAGAACGTTTCGAAATCGGCGGAATACTTGTCGTCGGATTCCTGTCGTGCGCGGCTTCGGCGTTTGCTTGCCGTGTTGCGGGCGGTCCGTGCGGCGAGTTCCTTTTTCGTACTGTTGCCGTTCGACTGGTATTCGATGATGCGCACGCCGGTGATGGTCTGTTGGAACAGTCCGATGTCGATAAGGGTTTCGATCTCCTGTTCGGATGCGCCAAGCGTGTATGTCAACTGGTCGGTGTCGATGTCACCGTCCGTGAGGTTGCAGCTGCACCAGCTCAATGCCATGACGTAGATGAGCGCGGCCCTTGGCATTTCATCACGGAGCCTGCATATCCTCGCGTCGGCCCAGAATCCGTTGTCGAGCCGGGTGTAACCGTCCCTCACTTCGGGTTCTCCCGTCATGTCATGAGTCCTATTCCGATGTCGATGAGGATGGTTATCGCACCGCCCTCGATTAGAATCATGCCCAATATCCACAGCCAGTCGCCTGACGGCCTGTTACGGTCGATGAGGTTCAATGAGCCGAGCATGATGCCGAATCCGATGACGCTGACGACGAGGGCGCATATGGCGACCAAGGCGATCATGATTGTCCTTCCGGTCCGAGTGGCAGTCCGTTGTTCAGGATGAGCGCGAGGCTTTTCAATGTGACGCACACGAGTTGTTTGCGTCTGCCCAGGAACTCAGTCCTGATTCGTGGGGTGAAGTACCTGTCGTTGTCTGCCAATGCGCACATGGTGTTGTATGTGTCCCAATCCGTGTAGGCGAGCTGCCTTCCGATTCGTTCGAGCGTCGATAGGCCGACGCGTGGCTTCTTCTGCACGACCCACGGGTATGGACTGTCAAGGTTTCCGGCTTCCTCGACCGCCTCGTTGTAATGTTTCGTGGCGTTGAGGAGTTTGGTGTTCTTGACTTCGACGCATACGGGTTGACCGTGGAAGAAGATGTTGGCGATGTCGCCTAGGTCGTTGCTGCCGTGGAGACGGCGGCGGATGATGCGCTGGTCGTCCAACGCCCATTGCAGGTAGTGTTCCACCGCCGTTTCCATTTCGGTTCCGGCTTTTTTGGCCGACTGTCGATTGCGTGACATCAGAACGCCGGTTCTCCTGCGGGCTGTCCGAATCCGTCGAATCCGCTACTGCCCCACTGGTCGGAGCCTGCCTGCGGTGCCATGGCGGGTGTCGTGGACGCTGTCGTGGTCCGGCCTGCTGGTTGGCGTTGACGAGTTGCGCGGTACCCCACTTCAGGCTTGGTCCAGCCTCGCGGACGTTCACCTTCTGCGTGTAGTGCGTGATGCCGGACGAATCCTCGAAACGCTCATCGGACTCGTTGCCGATGATGATATACTCGTCGCCTTCCTTGATGCTGCTCTGGATGTGCGTGGCGAGATCATTCCACGCTTCGCAGGTACGGGAGCAGGATGCGCCGTAACCCCATGAGCCGTCCGGGTTCTTGACCCTGTTGGAGCAGAGGATGCGGAACTGGATGTAGTTCTTGCCGTTCTTCGTGGTTCCGGCCCGATACAGGTCGCCGTCCTTTTTGATTTTGACGATTCGTCCCACGAGGGTGATGGTCGGTGTGGTCATTTGATGTTCTCCTTGTTGTGTCGTGGATGGGATTTGAGTCCGACCCATCCTGCTGGTCTTTGGGTTTCATGTTTCTGAGACCGTCAGCCGTCTTGTGGCGGTTGGCCGCTTCGACGTTGCACATGAGCATGTGGCTTCGCGCGTGCGGACAGGATGATTCGCCGCACCGCTGGCAGTACGGGATGAGTCCCGTATGGACAGGGTTCGCGTGCACGCAGTACGCGCACGTGCAGCCAGCCTTCGTGATATCTCATCGGCCGCCTCGCAGATCGGGACACTTTCAGCCTTGGCTTGCGCAGTCCGAGTTTCGCCTTCGAGAGGGGCGCGTACTCGCGCATGTTGTGTTCGGTTACGCGCAAATGGCTGGCGACCGGAACGTATTCGAGGTCGTCACACGGGGAGCACTTGTCCGCGTCAGCGAAGTATCCGTCGTCCAATCTCGCGCCCATGTATGCGACGAGCGTCCAGAAGCCGTCACGGTCGAGCAGGAACAGTCTGGTCCTGTCCTTGCTGAGGTAATACCCTTCCTCGGTGGGGAGCTTCGCGAGGTTGACCTTCTCGAACGGGAAGCGTTTCGCCTTGTGCGAGCTGATGGCGAACCCTGTCTCGTCCTGTGGTGTGGCGGATGGTGGCACGTTGCCGTACCGGTTCAGAATCGGGGTCCACATGTTGCCGGAATGCAGCCACACGCTGCCGGTCGCGGCCTTGTAGATGCCGAGGCTTCGGGAGCTTCGCCTTCCACTCGTCCGTCTGCCGGTCGCTTGTGGACTCGTCCGCGTCGGCGGCGGGCGTCTCCTGTTTGACGAGTCTGTCCATCAGCTCGTCGGCGTTGATTTCGACGCCGCTCGTGGACTGGCCCTCGATGCCGATGATGTAGTTGTCGTCGATGCTGCCGTCACGCCTGAAGACGATGGCGGGCAGATCATAGTTGAAACCAGGCTCGCGGACGGCGATGTAGAAGTATTCGAGTCCTGACGTCGTGATGGCCGCGATCATCATCAGACACGCTCCATGTCGGCGGTTTTCAAGACATCGGAAAGAGTCATATGCCTTAACGGACCGGTGTGCGTGCTGCCGTCCTCGAAATCCTTGGCGGTAACGGCCAGTCCCCGCTTTTCAATTTCCAACGCGTCCTCGTAGGTGAGGTGTTTCGGGTCGTATTTCATCGTGCTGCTCCTTGCTGCTGCATGTGCTTGTGGTATTCGTTGATGAATGTTTGGGCCTGCACCGCCGTGAGGCTCACGCTTGTGACCGTCTGGTCGTGGAGGATTTTCCGAATGAACGCGTCGGCCTCCTCTGGTTTGATCTGGCAGGCGCGGAGGATATCGGTGACTGTCTTCAACTGGTCGTGACTGGCCGGACCGTTGGATGGGGCTTGAGACGCGGCCTGCTCCGGCTGACCTTGACGGACCTGCGGAGCGTATTGGCGTGGCTTCTGTCGTGGCTGTTCGTCCACGACCTCGGCTTCGACTATCTCATCTTCGGACTTGTTGTTGGCCTGCTGCATCTCATCGGTCGAATACAGGCCGCTCAAATCCTGTGGGAACGCCTTGCGCAAGGCCAACGCTTCAGCGCATTTCGCGATCATCGTGGCCGGTTTCGAAGCCACATGCTGTTCGGGACCTGACGTTGCGTGGTCTTGTCGAAGCGGGTGCCGACGTATTCGCGATAGAGGGCCACGCCGGTGAACTCGCCTTCGCCACGCCGGACGGTGACCTTCGCCGCGACCGGAGGGGTCGGCGCAATCCACACGTCATGCCAGACGCCATCCTCTCCGCACCAGAGTGTTTCCGGCTCGCTGAACAGCTCGTGGTTACGGTCCGCCGCGCGACGTGCGATGGTACGGAAACCATCGATGCCGACTTGGATGGTCTGCTTGATACCCACTGACCATCCTGCTTCTGACGGCGGCCGATCATGTATATCTGATGGTTGAACGGGTCAAGGCCGGTACGCTGGCATTGGTGGAGGAACACGGCGAGGTCGGCTGGCTGAGCGCCTTGAACCCCAAGATGGTTCAACGCGGTCAACTGTTGTTTAGTCCAATTGGACTGCTCTTCGGTGATGGTAAGGCTTTTGCACATGGTTACTCTTCCTTGGTCGCAGTGAGCATTCTGAACATCTTCGGCGCGATTTCGCTGGTGAACGCCTTATCCACGAATCCCCTCGCGGCACGGAACGTGACTGTCTGGGCGCGTCCCGGCTTGAACTCGACACCGGGTGGAAGTTCACCACCATGGTCTGCGATCATGTCCTTCAGATAGGCTTCCGACTTCGCTTCAGGCCGTGGCATCCACACTGCTTCAGCCGCATCGTTCCCTCCGGGGATGAGGAATTGGTTGTCATGCAGCATCGCACCGTAGGCACGCTCGTCAACGACTCGTAATGTCCCTCGGTGCTTTGCTGAGACTGATTTCACCGGCATCCAAGCCAGCGAACACGGCGTGCTCCTTGTCACCGCGTCATGCGAGCGCTGCCATTCTTCCTTGGCTGCTTTGAGGGCTTCGGCGCTTCGTTTGTTCAGTGCGGCGAGTCCGGCGATGGTGGAGTCGAGTTCGTCCGGGCGGAGGTCGCTGAAGTCGTATTCTGGATTGTTGGTCATTGTTGTTCCTTGGTCTGGTATTCGATGGTGTCGGCAGCGAGTTTGTAGAAGCTCACGTCGGTTCTGAGGGTTCGGTTCTCGTATCGGAGTCGTCTGTTTTCCGTGGCGAGTCTCCGGTTCTCGTTCCAGAGGGTGTGGATGGTGAGTGCGCAGTCGTCTAGGAAGTCATCAACTTGGTCGGCGTCGTATCCCATGAACGGGAACGAGAATCGGAATTGCCTGCCGCGCACGTCTTTCGGGGTGACAAGTCGGCTGGTGGTCATGGTTTGATCTCCTTTGCTTGGTCCTTGATTTCGTAGAATCTGAGTAGGAGTTCCTTTTTGGTGAAGAGTTTGCTTTGACCGGATTGGTATCCGAGGAACCCGTACAGGTCTTCGAATGTTTTCTTTCCTACCTTCGTGAAGGCGATTGCCTCGTCTTTGGTGAGGATGCCGTCTTCGAAGATGATGGGTGCCGTCAATTTGTGTGCTCCTTCCTTGGATTGGTGGTTGGGTTAAGCGGGTTGCGGCATGACGCTGGACGGTTGGCTCGCAAAAGGGTGTGCGGGGCGACTGGAAAAGTAATCAGGGAAACCAGTCTGGCCGACCATCGTTCCCCATGCGGGACGGAGAAAACCAAGTGAAAAACTTCGTCCCGAGGGGTGGCGTTGACGTCATGCCGCTGGCGTCCAAGCGCGGATTCGGACCGCGAACCGTCCGAGATCATCGTCGTATGCCTTTTAGAAAGGAGAAGATGTGGTGTCTGGTTCGATTGACGATGGTCTTGTGGTACGGTTCCTGTTTCCACTGCGTGGGCTTGGACGATTGCCGTGGCGGCGTGTGTATGCAAACGCTTGTGACGGTTCGTTTGGATGTGTTTCGCCACGGCATGGAACATCATGGGATGTTCCATCTTTGCCAGCCGGTGAACGTGGATATTCGATAAACGTTCAATTTTCCACTGTTTGATTGTTTATCGGAGTGGCTGGCGAAGCTTATGGGTCCCCATCCGGGTTGCAGGCGGATGGGGAAGAATCAGTTGTTGTCGGCGAGCGCTTGGCGATGACCGGCATATTGGAAGCGTTCAGTGGGATGAGTGGGAAGGCTGAATCTTGGAAGTCTTCGACCAGCTGCTCCCAGTTAAGGTATCCACTGAACCTGTCGCCATCGTAGGATAATTCACGCCAAGCGTTGATTTTGCACATGACGGCAGGCGTGTTCGTCACGTATGACCATTCGCCGTCCATGTCATGGAGAATCAGGTATGGTTTGCCGTCGCGTGGGATGAAGAATCCATGCGATTGCGGTTCAGGTGGCAGTGGCTTCTCCTCCGGTTCCACGTCGTCGGATTCGGGGTTGATGCCCGCTACTGTGAAACGGTCGAAGAGGACCAGCGCGTAAACCTGCATGATGTAGGATTGAACCATCATCAGGGAGGCTTCTCTTACGGAGATGTGCTCCCGTTCGCCGTTATTGTATTTTTCGATGATGTCATTGATCTTGTTGATTCTGTCTTTGAGTTCGCGGAACTCCTCGACCATGCGGGTCTTGTAATCGTCTTCCATTACTGTCTCCTATCGTGATTGACCGTGAACGTCGGAAGCCCATTGGATGAACGCGCCTAGTTTCGATTCGGGAATCTCATACAACGTGCTCGTCTTGAGTCCGTCTTTTTCAACGATTGACGCGCCTTTCCGCTCGTTGATGCGGAACACGCAGTGCCCACCCTCGTCAAGAACGAACTCATGCGGTGGCGCGGGAGGATTCAACAACGTCATGCCGCCACCTCCGCGTCAAGCACTCGCTCGAAACTTTGTTCGGACAACCGCTGGTGGATAAGCGCCAATCCCTTGCGGGTCAGTTTCGGGGTCGGCGGATAGGCGAATGGCGTGCCATCCTTGTGGATTCCGTGGGAACGGGAGGACACCATGACCATGTGGCCTTGCCTCACGCGACTTGACGCCGCGCACCATGACTGGTTGGACTGCCGGTAAATCCAACCGTTATCCACGAGCCATTGGCGCAGCTCATGCTCACCGATCTGAATGTTGGAATCGTTGCTTAGGAGTTTCGCCGCGTCACGGACAAGCAGAGCATCGGGAATGTTCGTGAAGTCATCCAACGCCTTGGCCTTCGGCTCAAGCTCCTTGACCTTCTCCTGTTCCTCTTTCAACTTGGTTGCGAGTTGGATTAGGAAGTCGGGGCTGGTGAGCGCCTTATCCAAAGTCTGCTGAGTCATGTAAGCGCCATGCTTGCGGATGGACGGCAGCACCTCGTCATACACCCATTTCTCGAAACGTTCCGCAGCGGGAAGCTTGCTGGATGTGATAAGCCGGTACATGTCGCCCTCGGAAATGAAGCGAACCCGCTGGATTCCGCCAGCCGTCTCAAGGGGTTTCCAAAACGGGAACCCCTTGCAATGGTCGATTACGGCCTTGGCTGGGTTCGCGTAACCGAGCACTTGAGCGACGTCGTTACCGCAAAAGAGCGGATTGCCGTTGTCATCCTGCGCGGTGCGCACCTGACTGCCCTCGACTCGAAGGCTGGATTTCATTGTTCATTTGGAGTCTCCTAGTATTCGGCTGCTTCGATGCGGGTGATGAAGAAGTGGATGCCTGGAGCGCATTCGTTCCACCGGTTTGTGTCGAAG
>ENA-OQIM01000096-OQIM01000096.1-human-gut-metagenome-genome-assembly--contig:-NODE-96-length-27001-cov-3.580561_pt1 | contig 27001 bp, 27 predicted proteins | sample MGYA00242579_ERZ504744 | MGnify/ENA primary metagenome ERZ504744 (study PRJEB26092, sample SAMD00036441) | human gut metagenome | host: Homo sapiens | study: EMG produced TPA metagenomics assembly of...
TTTTTTTGTAGAAATTGCACAAAAAAAGCAGCATTTTTACAAACATACTATTTTCAATCCAACCATTTTAAGCCATTTGTATAAATACTGTTTTTTATTTATTTGTTAATTTTTCATCAATTTTCACAAATTTCGTATTTCAATCTATTTTACGGAGTCTTTTTCTTTCGTTATACTATTTTGATATCGCTTCCATATGATCGTGGATAATATCACTGCGATATAGTCTGTCAATGCCTGTCCATAGATGACTCCATGAATCCCTGCAACCGCATTTAAAAGATACAATAACGGGATCAGCTGAACTCCTTTGACCATTCCCATAGACTACGAGAATCTAGTTTAATACGATGGTTGATACACTAGATATGTGTTATATTATCTATATACTTTATAAAACGCAAAAGAAATTATCACGAGGTGAATAAATAATCATGAAAGCTTACGAACGTTTATTAAATTACGTCAAAATTTTAACTCCAAGCAATGAAAACAGCCAAACTGTCCCTTCTTCTGATTGTCAGTTTAATCTTGCCAGGATCTTGGAAAAAGAAATGAATAAACTTGGTCTTACCGATGTCTATCTTGATGATAAATGCTATCTGTATGGTAAGCTGCCTGCCACAAAGGGTTATGAAAACTGTCCCGCGATCGGATTTATCGCACATATGGATACTGTTTCTGATTTCTGTGATCATTCAATCCATCCGATCCTTACGAAGAATTATAATGGAGAAGCTCTTCCTCTTGGAGATAGTGGTCTGGTTCTTGATCCGAAAGTTTTCCCTCATCTTTCTTCTCTCAAGGGTCGTACTTTGATCACATCGGATGGTACAACGATCCTTGGTGCAGATGATAAGGCTGGGATTGCTGAGATTCTTACGATGGTAGAACGTCTGATCAGTAAAGAGATTCCTCATGGTCCGATCAGCATTGCATTTACTCCAGATGAAGAAATCGGAAGTGGTGCCGAGTATTTCGATATCAAGCGGTTTGATGCTGATTTTGCTTATACTTTGGATGGCGATACCGAGGGTGAGATCCAGTTTGAAAATTTTAATGCCTGTAAAGCTGAGTTTGAAATCACTGGTTTTAATGTACATCCTGGTTCTTCAAAGGATACGATGATCAATGCCTCACTTGTAGCTATGGAGATCAACTCTTGTCTACCTTCTATGGAGACTCCTAGAAACACAGAAGATTATGAGGGATTCTATCATTTGATCGATATGAATGGTGATGTGAGTCATGCAACATTACATTACATTGTGAGAGATCATGATCGGGGGTTGTTTGAGGCGAAGAAACAGACATTACGTTTGATCGCGAAAAATATGAACGAAAAATGGGGTAATGGTTGCGTTACTTTAACCATTACGGATCAGTATCAAAATATGACCGAGATTATTAAGGATTGTCCTCATTTGATCAAAAATGCAAAGAAGGCTTGTGAAAATGCTGGTGTGGCTCCATTGGTTCTGCCGATTCGCGGAGGTACAGATGGATGTCAGTTAAGTTTTCGAGGACTTCCTTGTCCGAATCTTGGAACTGGTGGACATGCTTATCATGGACCTTATGAACATATTAGCGTTGAAGGAATGGATATGTGTGTTGATATTGTTGTGGAATTGATTAAATTGTATACTGAAGGTTGTTGATGTATAAATAGAGAAAGAACAATGTATTAGGGTCAGAAAAACGAATTTCATTTCTGACCTAATACATTGTTCTTTCTCTATTTATACACTCAAATCTTTCAGTATACACTACTTACAGATAAGATACTTCATTCTTCACTTTTCACTTCTTTACGAAACTCTTCCTGCATCCATATGATACACTTCGTCTGCAATTCCCATCGTGGATTCTCTATGAGATACTAGTACCACGGTTCTTCCTTGACTTTCTTCCTTTAACGATTTTAGAATAATTCCTTCATTTAATGAATCCAAGTTACTTGTTGGTTCGTCTAGTAATAACATCGGGCTGTCGTGTAAGAAGGCTCTGGCGATTCCGATTCTTTGTTTTTCTCCACCAGACAGGGTGTCTCCGAGTTCTCCGACTTCGGTGTCGTAGCCATTTGGCAGGGACATGATCATGTCATGGATAGAGGCTTTTTGAGCGGCTTTTATGATTTCTTCTCTTGCTGCGCCTGGTTTTCCGATCGCTATATTGTTGGCGATGGAGTCGTGGAAGAGTTCGGTTTCCTGAGTTACGTAGGATTGTGTGTTTCTCAGTGTCTTGGTTGGGATTTCTTTCACGTTTTCTTCTGAAATCTTTATGTTTCCTTTGTTTACATCCCAGAAGCGCATCAGAAGTTTCAACAGTGTGGACTTTCCGCAGCCGCTTTTTCCACAGATTCCGATGACTTTTCCTTGTTTCATATTGATATTGCAGTCTTTTAGGATGACTTCTTCATCATAGGCAAAGGTTACATCTTCTACGGATGCACCTTCAAAACTTATATCAGCTTCTCCTTCTGATTCTTCTACCATTGGTTCTTCTTCGAGTAAGGATAACACTCTTTCTCCACTTGCTAATGTCTGGTTTAAATTGTTTGACAGGCTTGACAATGCAGTTACTGGGCCAAAAGAACCCATCATAGCGATCGTTGCAAGCAGCATAGCATCAAATGTGACATTTCCTGCCTGATATAAATGATACATTAAAAAGAACATTCCAAACGAACAGCAAAGGATCACAAGGTCTGTGACAGCTCTTTGCATAGCTTCCATGCGATTCAGGTCTTTTTGCACTTTTCCTAATTCAATGGATTTTTCACTTATTTGTGCTTTTCTCTTTTTACCTTGTCCATACTGAATCGTTTCGTCTATTCCACGGAGAGATTCTAAGACAAAACTGTTCAGTTTTCCGAATCCGCTTCGGAATTCCATTCCTTTTTGTCCGCCTTTTTTCCATTTCTTAATGGGATCACGCAGCCTACCAGAAGATAAGAACAGACTGCAAAGATTCCTGCATAGACATGAAATCTTCCGATAAATACAACCATGATCAATGAAGTTAAAATTGCGATCATGATCGGAGAGATCGTGTGTGCATAAAATACTTCTAATAATTCAATATCGGTTGTGATGATTGAAATCAGATTTCCCTTTTCCCTGCCGTCTAATTTAGCTGGGCAAAGCTTCCGAAGTACCGCAAATACCTGATGTCTGATGATCGCTAACAGTTTAAATGCAATAAAATGGTTACAATACTGTTCTGCATAATGGAGGATTCCACGCATCACTGCAAAAACAACCAAATTGATCAGATATTTCGTCACACGCTGCCCTTTCATAGCAAGAAGTGCACCATGTCCGGCTGTGATCGTCAGGAAAATGGCACACAGATACCCTAAGGTTCCAAGAAGCACTGCCGCTGTCATAATGTGTACCAGTGGTTTTACAAGACCGATCATTTTCCCCATAATCTTTATGGAACTTCTTCTTTGTTTTGTTGTATTATCCATCTTACACCACCTTCTTCTTTAAAGACTCATTCCATGACATATTTGCAGCATAAGATTCCAGTTCCTTCTGCTTATCAAATAAATGCTGGTATGCACCTTTTTTACGCATTAAATGTTCGTGTGTTCCCTCTTCTGCAACAATTCCGTCTTTCATCATATAAATGCAGTCAGAATCTACAACATTGGATAATCTGTGGGAAATAAACAAGATCATCTTTGTCTTTGATAATTCTCGAATGACATTCATGATCATTTCTTCACTTTCCATATCAATATTGGATGTCGCTTCGTCAAATATGTAGATTGGTGTATCAAACAGCAGCGCTCTTGCAAGTGCCAGACGCTGTCTCTGACCACCTGAGAAGTTTTCCCCGCGTTCTGACAAGACAGTCTGTAATCCATCCTGTTCTTTTAAAAATGCCAGAAGATTTACTTTCTCTAACACTTCTTCCATCTCTTCTTTGCTTGCATCTGGTTTTGCCATACGGAGATTTTCTTTGACTGTTCCTGCAAATAAATAACTGTTATGTGTGATCTTTGTCATATGGGACATCAATTCATTTTCCATAATATCGGAGATATCCACACCACCGATCTTGACACTTCCAGTATATCCACGATTTCTCGCTGTTAAGATCCCTGCCAGTGTACTTTTTCCGCAGCCAGATTCCCCAACAAAAGAAATAAAGCTGTTTGCGGGGAAGTTCATTGTGATTCCTTTTAAGATTTCACGATCTTTTTCATAAGCAAAATGAACATCATCAAGTGAAATCTCTAACTCTCCCTGTGGAAACTTGGATTCTCCACTCTCTCCTTCTTCCAGATCAAGCAGTCCAAAAATCTTATCACTCGCTGCCATACCATTCATCGCAATGTGGAAAAATGCTCCTAACAATCTTAACGGAATAAAAAATTCTGAAGCCAACAATAAAATGATCAATGCTCCGCCAATCGTGATATTTCCAGCAATATACTGATGAATCGCTGTGATCATTCCGACAGCAGCGCCACCGTAGGCTATGATATCCATGACGCTGGTTGAATTTAACTGCATTGTCAAAACTTTCATTGTGATCTTACGAAAATTCTGCGCTTCCTCATCCATCTCGACCGCTTTCATTTCATCCGCCTGATAGATCTTTAATGTTGTCATTCCCTGAAGATTCTCAAGGAAACTGTCTCCCAGTGTCGTGTATAATCCCCAGTATTTATTTAATAGCTTCTTTGCAAGCTTCTGCACCGCAACGATTGAAATCGGAATCAATGGAACGCAGATCAGCAATACCGCACTTGCCTTTAAACTTATAAAAGACAAAATGATAAATAATGTCACAGGCGCTAAAATGCTGTAAAACAACTGCGGAAGATATTTCCCAAAATAAATTTCAAGCTGCTCCACACCTTCGGTACTCATCTGTACGACTTCTGATGTTGAAACATGTTCCCGATAAGAAGCCCCTAAACATAACAATTTCTCATAGATCTTTTCTCGTAAAATTCTTTTCACATCAACACTTGCTGCAAATGACGCCCTTGTTGCCATCTGATCACATAAGAAACGGATCACTACTGCAACCACCAAACCATAAATGTTGTAAGGATCACCTGATCACTCATCTGGTGCATCAAAATACAGTCCACCATTCTTCCAATGGAAAAGATCGCTGCGATCTGCCCTAATAATGCGATCCACTGCCACAGGACCATCTGTACAATATATTTTTTTGTATGGGAAAGTAATTTTACCAATCTTGTTTTAATCATATATTATTTCCTTTGCTTTCTCTTCTTTGACAGTTTCTACTTTCAATCCAAAATATAAGAAATGAAAAATCCACACGATCACAAGAACTACACGGCCAATCGGTACGTTGTTCATCATGATAAAACCGATTGCCATTAAGATCGTTACCATCGTAATGATGGACCTCTTTGTTTTCTTTGTCATTGCTTTCTCTTTTGCAAAGCTTTCTAAATGCTTCTTATAAAGACTTGTCCCTAAAAACCAATCGTGAAGTCTTTTTGAACCTTTTGCAAAGCAAAACACTGTTGCCATGTAAAATGGAACCGTCGGCAGAATTGGAAGTACAACCCCTATCGTCCCAAGCACCAGACATAAAATTCCAAGTGCCATCCACACATATCGGATCGGATTTTTTCTCATATTTTTCATCTCCTTTTCATTAATATTCTATACTGTCAGAACAAATTTCTGTCCATCGATATCTGCTACATTTAAATGAACATCGTAAAGTTCACTGATACTTTCAGTTGTGATCACATCCTTTGGATCTCCCTGTACCAACACTTTTCCGTCTTTTAATCCAATGACTTCATCAGAAAAATGAATGGCCTGATTGATCTCATGAAGTACCATCACGATCGTAATTCCGTATTCCCTGTTTAATTTCTTGACTAGTCGCAGAATATCCAACTGATAACGAATATCCAGATACGTCGTTGGCTCATCAAGGAATAAGATCTTCGTGTTCTGTGCCAGTGCCATTGCGATAAAGACTCGCTGTCTCTGGCCACCAGAAAGCTGACTTAACTCGCGGTTCCTGAATTCCTCAAGTCCTGTCACTTCGATCGCATGATCGATCAGTTTCTCATCTTCCTCACTTTTGCCGCCCATTAATTTCATATAAGGGGTACGACCATAAGAGATCAGTCGTTCCACGGTGATATCATCGGCCGCCTGATTATACTGATGAACGATCGATACTTTTCTTGCAAATTCATTTAACTTTAAATTCTTGATATTCTTTCCATGCAGAAAAACTTTTCCACGGTTTGGATTCAGATTCTTTGTCATTAGAGAAAACAGTGTTGATTTTCCACATCCATTGGCTCCCATGATCGTTGTGATCTTACCTTCTTTGATCATTAAGGAAATATCTTTTAGAATCTGATTGCTTCCATATGCAAAGGATAAGTCCCTGACTTCCATCGCTGGCTTCTCTTCTTGTAATCTTGCAAGGAGTTCTTCTTTATTTGCCATATCTTCCAGACCTCCTTAATAGTAAGATAAAGAACGGACCACCGACAACACTCATGATCACGGCAGCACTGACTTCATTTGGTGCTGCGATCGTACGTCCGATCGTGTCTGCCAGCAAAAATGTAAATGCCCCAAAAAATGCGGAAAACGGGATCAGCATCTTATGGTTGCTTCCGACTAAAATTCTTCCGATATGTGGAACGATCAATCCAAGGAAGCTGATCGCACCTGCAACGGCTGTGGAAATACTTGCAAGTAAGACTGCAACAAGTGAGATCACAATTCTTGTGACATTGACATTCACTCCCAAACTTCTTGCGGTTTTATCTTCCAGAGATAACAGATTACATTCCTGTGTAAATAACATTGCAAGGAATAATCCTGCAACCACATATGGAAGCAATGTTGTGACATCATCCCATGTCTTCTGTGTGATATTCGCCTCAACGATTGCTGACACACCAGTTCTGTCCCCGCCGGACATAGAATTTAAGGCACTGGATAACCCAGTAAATAAGCTATTTACTGCCACACCAGTTAAGATAATTCTCATCGGACTTAAGCCACCCTTCCATGACAGACAATACACCATGAAAAATGCGACCATACCACCTGCAAATGCTGCGATTGGTGTGAAGAAATATAGTGTTGGTGCAAATGCCGTAATAATGACAGCGGTAAAACTTGCCCCGCTTGAGATACCGATAAGTCCCGGATCTGCCAGTGGATTTTTCAATACCGCCTGGAATAACACACCAGAAACCGCAATGGCCGCTCCTGCTAACATTGAAATGATGATTCGTGGAAAACGCAGATCATAGATCGTTGCCACGTCTTTGTTATATTTGACAAACAGACCAGAAAGGAGCTCCCCATATCCAACTTTCAGACTTCCGATATTAATAGAGGCAAAGAATAAAAAAATTAACAATATAATGACAACCCCAAAGGAAATCCATGCTCGCATCATTTTATTTTCCTGCCTCTCCTGATCGGCATTCCTCGAACTAACTGCTTCAAGGTCTGCTTTTTTTACCTTCTTGAAAAACATTTATTCTTTCACCTCCTGTGTTCCTTTTGTATTCTGATAAAAATCTTTTTCTAATTCACTTAATGCTTTCTTATATTTGAAGTTTGCACTCATTCCAAAGTATTCATATGTCAGGTCATAAACCGTTTGTTCTTCACAGCATCAAAATGTTTCCAGATATCGTTCGTTTCAAAGTCTTCGTTAAACATTTTTGTCACCTGATCTGGAAGCGCATGTGCCGCACGGACGATGATATCTGGTTCTTTCTTCTTCATATCCTCAGTATTGACTGTTAAAAACTCCTGATCCGTATTCTGGTAAACATTTTCACCACCAGCAAGTTTGACCAGACTTCCAACATAGGAATTCTCTGTCGCAATGACATAACTTCCTGGAAGTCCCATCAGTACGAGAATTTGGGATGTATATTTTCGGTTTTTGTATAACTTTTATAAAATGTTGTAAACTCTTTGGTCATCTTCTCGCCTTCCTGCTGTTTTCCAAAGATTTCCCCTAATTCCTGAACCGAACGGTACATTCCCTGCACACTTCTTAGATTTAAGAATGCATACTCCGTATTCTTCAGTTCTTCAAACTTTGGTTTTAAGTCAGTTTCCAGAGAAGAAGGAGCTAAGATCCAATCAGGATTTAAAGAAGATACGATTTCCATATCGGGACTCATGGCAAGTCCGACTTTCTTTACCTTTTTGTATCTTGACGGAATTTTGGAAACACTGCTCTTTGGTACACCGACAAGATCAAGATCCAGCTTGTCACAAATATCTGCAACAGCCGGAGATGTTGCGACGATCCTTGGATTGCCTGACAATGCTTTGACTTTCGCCTTTGCATTTAACACTGCCTGTTTTTCCTTTGGATCTGTGATCTCAAGCATAGTTTCCACGCTCTCTCCCTGACTGATCTTTTTGCTGTCTTTTGGGTGCTGGTTTACACAACCTGTCAGGAAACAAGAGGAAATTGCAAGCAACAGGATCAAAAAAATGCTCGGATATTTTCTTAATTTAGTTTTCATCGTTGTAAATCTCATCATATTCATCCTGATCACCACCCCATTTATCCCAGTTTTTGCGATAATAGTAAACGATCGTCGCTGCCACTCCAAGTAAGACCAATCCTGAAAATGTCATAGAAACCGTTAAGATCAAAATCCATGTTCCCACAGACTTTTCAGAAGATGTTTTCTTCTTTGTGATCGTCTTCGGTGCCGTAGATAAACTCAGTCCCTGGGCGTTGCTTAAGGAATCGTCACTGCTTTGTGTGTCAGCTCCTTGGGATGCGGTTGTTGTCTGCTGACTGGCTGTATTATTTGTGTCAGCTGTTGTCTGTGTCTGGTTATTGTTTGATGTCTGCGTATCAGAAGATGATGTTGTAACCATCAACGCTTTCATGCCTACGGAATTTCCTGTGGTGTAATTACCTGGATAGAAATAAAAAATGACGTTTCTTCCCATTGGTTTTACGTACATGGAACAGCGGATGATGCTGTCTTGGGATGAAAGTTTGATCCTTAAATCTTTTGTTGTTCCATTATTATCTTTTCCTGTCGCTGTCTGTGTTACAGATTGTGTTTGAAATCTTGATTCTCCTCGTTTCTGCACGGAAAAACTCAGATCAGATGTATAATCTACAAGGCTTATACGAAATGTCAGATAATAATCTCCAGCGTCTGTTACCTCTAATAATCCTTTGGATGATATTGCTCCTTCGACCATTCCCTGCCCAGTTGCTTTCGATGAACTTCCTCCAGAATCTTCTACTTTTCCAGTCACGGGATGCTCATATGTTCTTGCAATCTGACAACTGTAGACATTTCCTGATGCTGCTTTTACATCTTTTGAAAGACCCCCAAAAGACAAGAGCGCCACTAGAATCAATATCCAGTTTTTTAATTGAACAATATGTTTTTTCATTTTTATAATCCCCTGCTCTTCACTTTATAAACTATACCTAGAATAGAAAGTAATACACTCATGATCGATGGTACTATGATCGGTGTTTCTTCCTCATCTTCCTGTAATGTCTGACTTCCACTGTTTGTTGATGTTGAAACCTGATCAGTATTAAAACTTTTTTCTTCCACAGCTGATTGTCCCTGTACATTGGATTGTGTTGTCTCTGGTAATTTTGAACTTTGAATCGTAACTTTCTCATGGCTTCCAACTGAAGAAGTATTTGAAGAATTTGTTGTCATTGTAGTACTGCTTTTTTCTGTATTTTTATCATTTGATACAAATTCCTTTGAATTTTTTACTGCCTTTATAGAATTAAGGTCTAATTTCAGATATACAGCCTGTGTACCACTTCCCGGACTGATCGCATCCATGATCGGAACAAACACTTGTAATGGCACATATCCGTCATTTTTTGCTTTTGATATCAATGGAAATGTTACCTGGTCTGGGTAATCACTTCCATAAGAATCTCTGACTTTCTTTCCTTTTGTGTCTTTTTGATAAGAATCCACGGTTACATTTTTTAACGAACCTGTTGGTACCTTATATTGATTGATCTTATAAGTATTCGTAAAGTATTTGATCTTGCTTAAATAGCCGTAACTTGAACTAATATTCAATCCTTTAAAATCAAGTGTTATATCATATTTTCCATTTTTGACTGTGAGTTTTATCTTGTGATTGATTGCTTCATTTGCCATGGACTCTGTCTTCTTATCTGTCTTTAACATCTTGCCAGAAATACTGTAAACCCCATCTTCTAATTTCTTTATATTTAGCTTTGATTTCCTTGTTGTAGTTTTCTTAACTTGGCTTTCCTTTGCTGTAGTTGTTGTTTTGTTTGTCTTGCTGCGTTGTAACAGATGACTCAATTTTCGTCTCGTCACTCACCTTCTTTAATGTATTCCAGTCAAATTGAAATCTTGCATATTGAAGACCGCTTCCTTTACTGATTGCTTCCATAACAGGTACATAAACCTGAACCCACATCTCTTCTTGTTGATAATTCACTGGAAAATTCATGTAATGTGGATATAGTTTCCCTTTTACCTTAGAATCTGTCCCTGTCTTAGGATCATTATAGCTGTCATATGTATTTTCAAAATATGATTCTATATTTATCGGGATCGGTGTTTCATTTTCTGGTGCCTCGATCTTTCCAGATGTTGTCTTCCAGTTTGGAAAATAAGACATCTGAGCAAGATATCCTGTAAAATCAAGCTTTCCTAATTTTGTACTCAGTGCCTTGCATTCTGCTCTTACTGTATACGTTCCATTTTTTACGATCACTTGTATTGGCTGAACAATCCCTGCATTTCCCATAGAAGCCTGATCTGATGAGGCACTTCTTAAGAAACTTTGCATAGTATAAGTTCCATCTTCTAATGTATTTTTTTCATCCGCTGCTGCCTTATGATCTACAAATGCAGCACCAGCCAGACAGCATAATATAACGGAAATGACACAGCTGATAAAACGAAAATATTGTGCTTTTTTCATGATTTTTTCTACTCTTTTATGGGGACTATAAAGCCCCTGTAGGTTTACAGCGGCTTTATCATTTGTTTCCTGTTACTTTTTAATTTTTACAGAAACTGCTTTTGAATATTTACTGTATGTTACTTTCTTTCCTGCTTTTTTAATTGCACGGACTTTATAATAATATGTCTTTTTCTTTTTCAGTTTCTTATTTTTAAATTTGGTTGTCGAAGCTTTTGTGATCGTCTTAACTGCTTTGTATTTACCATTCTTCTTTGTCGTACGATATACAACATATCCTGTTGCCCCTTTGACTTTCTTCCATGTTACTGTTACCGTTTTCTTGGAAGAATTCTTAACTTTCAGACCTGTGACTGCTGCTAACTTCACAGTCGTTGTCGTCTGTGTTGCAGTTGGCTTCTGGACTGTTGCAGCTGGCTTCTGACTGTTGCAGCTGGCTTCTGAACTGTTGTTGATGGTTTTTGTTCCTCTTTCTTTGGTGCTTCTTCTGTTACATCTTCACTGCTAAAATCTTTATCATCTGCTGTTGTTTTAACGACTGATGTAAAATCTAAGGAAAGATTCATTTTCTGAGTTCCCATTCCTGATGCAATGCTGTCCATAATTGGTATAAATACCTGCATTGGTGCGATTCCTGTTTCTACAGCTTCATCTGTCAATGGGAATGTTACAAGATCAGGATAATTGCTTCCAAATTCATCGGATACAATGTCACCATTCGTGTTTTTCTGAATCTGATCAACTGTAACGTCTTTTTCTGTTCCATTTTCAATGTACTGGATCTTGTTTAAGTATCCATGGAATGTCTGTCCACCGAATGGAATATTCATTGCCTTTAAGTTTAATGTGACATAATATTTTCCATCTTTTACTGTTAACTTTACTTTATGTGCGATCGCATCATTTGCCATTGATAGATGTTTTCCATTTGTTTTTAACATCTTTGCATCTACTTTGTAGATTCCATCAGAAAGCACTTCTTTGTCTTTCTTTTCTTTTAATGTATCCCAATATAATGTGATCACAGCATCTGTATCAAATTTTCCATGATCAAATGTAATTCCACCATGTTCACCACTTAAATTGCTCATTGCTGGTACATACATTTTAAAGTTTGCTTTATAAGTTAATTCTGGTTTATCACCTGTTAATGGCATATTTACAGTTGTTACACTCTCTCCATCTTTTGTTTCTTCGGATCCTTCTTTTGTCAGATCTGATCCATTATAATACCCATTAAAAGCTAATACATCCATTGCTTCTTTTGTAACCACTGGATATGATAATGTCATCTTTCCATTTTTATCAACCTTTAATGTTGCTGTTACTTTATTCTCAGAATTTGCTGCAGACAAGCTATGTTCTACTGTACTTGTCATGTTTTTCATCTGAATCCCATAAGTACCTTCTTCCACTATTTCTGGTGCTGGTGCAAGAACTTCCTCTTTTGATGTTAATCCTAAAGATTCCATAACTGCATTTTTAATCGCGGAAGCACTTGTCGTTGCTCCAGACACTGTATCGACTTTGTCAAAGGAATTCTGATCTGTGATATCTAGACCTTGTATCTGTCTTTGATTTTATTGATCGCTTTTGGAAGGTAGATATTTTCATTTTCTTTAGCATATTTTCCTTCGAAATTTTCTCCTTTAATCTGAAGATCTGTCACTTTCCATCTTTGTATGTAACAGTTGTTTTAATATCGTATCCACCGAACTGTGCAATATGAATCGTATTTTCTTTTGTTCCAAATGCATTAGACACTGCTGCCTTTACAATTGCTGGATGTGCTACATATATGGGTGTCGCTGTTCCAGCCATTGCAACAGCTAACAATAATGGCATGATTTTTTTCTTTATATGATATTTAGTTTTTCTCATAATCTCTCCTTCTCTTAATTTATAGGCATTATCGGTTAGTTTTAATTAACTCACTTCTTTTTTATCATGCATCAATATTCTCCGTCAACGAAAACAAGTTTTTCAAAATCATTCATATCTGATATTTTAAATTTAAAATTTCTTTAAAAAACACGTGTTTCTGCCATTTATCAATAAAACACAAGGTGTTGCAGGCGTGCAACACCTTGTGTTTTATTGATAATTCTTCTCATTTATTTTTTGATCAATATGCTTTTCTTTGAGGAGAATGCACCATATACTTTCTTACCTTTAACTGTACGATAAGCACGAACTTTGTAGTAATATTTTTTATTTTTCTTTAACTTTGTATTTGTGTAACTTACTTTTTTTATTACCTTTTACTACCTTAACAAGCTTATATTTTCCGTTTTTCTTTGTTGCTCGATAAACTTGATATCCATCTGCATTCTTTACTTTCTTCCATGTAATACGCACCTTACGTTTTTTCAGATTTTGCAGATTGATCTTTGACACTTTCTTAAGAATATCTTTCACTGTTGTCATTGATAATTTTTGTGTCGTTGTTGTATCCGATGGCTTTTGTTCAGTTGTTGCACTTGATGGTTTCTGTTCGGCTGTTGTATTTGATGGTTTTTTATCATCGTTTTTAGATACTGCTAATTCGTTTGAATATACAGTAAAACGGTATTGTTTTGTTCCATTTAATGTCGCATTTAAGACTTTCTTTATTCTGTATGTTCCCAGATTTGATACACTAAAGTTTCCTTTTAATTCTTCTGCCTGATCAGTTTCTGTATCTTCTTTAACTGTCTCCCATGTACCATCTGCATTCTTTTTCTGAACTTCTGTAATAATATCCCAGTCATATTTTTCATCCATAACTTCTGCGATATTTTTATCTTTCCATCCGTTCTGCTCCAGCATATCTTTATAATCTTCAACCGTTTCTATTTCTCTGGCTTCGTCACTTGCTGTCTTATCAAACCAGAATGCAAGATCTAATACACTTAAATCCTGACTCCAACTAATCTTCTGACCGTTATCTTCCTTTAATTCCAGATTCATCGCGTTCTTCTGTGGATAAAATTTATTGATCGATGTGTCTGATTTTTTCATCACTGCCGGATCCACAACTTTGATATTATTTAACGTGAGATCAAGCTTGTGAAGTACTCCATCATAATCGTTTTCAAATGTTTCAGGAAATGCCTTCTCTGTAATATTGGAGATCTGATTATCATGGAAATCTACAGAATATAGTTTTTTATTCTTTGCAAATGTTCCATCTGGCACTTGAGCAATATAGTTCTTGTAGAAATTAACCTCCTCAAGATTTGACATCTTTGTAAAATCAATATTCGAAATGTCTTCTAATGCATTATTGAATGCACTGATCTTTCGTAATTTCTTTGTTGCTGCATTGATACAGTTTGGAAGTTTTACAAACTCGTTATTGGATAATTCAATAAAATTAATCGTATCTCCAGCATCATCTAAGAGATGATCTGGTAATGCATTTAATTCATTTCCTGAAATGGATAGCTGCTTTAGGCTTGTATCTCCATCCAGTGCCCCAGCCTCTACAGACGTGATACTATTATTATCCAGTTCAAGATATACTAATTTATCCAATCCTGACAGTGTATCTTTCTTAATCTCCGTCAGATTATTTGCTCTTATATTGATCCAATTCAATTTTTTTGTTATTTTTAAACGTCATTTCTGGAAGAGCTTTTATATGATTTGAATTCAAATCTACATACTCAAGATTTGTCATATTATCAAAAAATCCCTCTGGAATTTCTGTGATCTTATTTCCTGAAAGATCCAATTCTTTAATCTTATCTGATAAACCTTTTAACAGATCGATATTACTCAAATTCTTGTTTGATAAATCCAGACTTCCTTCGTCTCCATTAAATGCTGCTAATTCTTCCTGGGTAATTTCTCCATCATTGTTCGTATCAGCTCCTGCTTCGATCAATGCATCAACCAGGGTCTGGTTCGCATCTTTTTATCATATCCTTTCCATCCTTTTTCCAAAGATGTGAATGTGATATCCGCTTTCATATATTTGTCATAGTTACCTTTATCAGATTCAGATCCCATAACGGATACTAAAGCTGCCGCTGTATGTATTTTGCTCAGATCTTTAATGCTCATTGTATATTCATATGCATCATAAGAACCATCACTATTTGCATCCCCATATGCTTCTTTTGTTGCTTGGGCAAACGTTCCATCTGTCTCTAATGTGAAGTCAAGTAAGTATTTCGCCATGGAGATATTTAACATGGATAATTTCATTTCTCCATCTTTTACTGTCAGTTTTGCTTTTCCTTCAAAATATCCACCTAAGGAAGAGGGTTCCTTGCTTCCTTGTTTTGTTGCTTTAAGTGTAACTGTATATACACCATCTTCTGTTGGATTTAATGTTGGATCTTCTTTTTTAAACGTATCAATTGCTTCCCTTAATGCAGCAACTGCCTGATCGATCTGATCCTGAGTTGCAGATTCTTTATTATATACATCTTCTGCTGTTTTGATCGCTTCCTGGAATGCATTCATTTTCATCAGATGCCGATTCTTTCGTATATGCTTTTGCTGCTGTGATCATATTATTTAACGCATTTTTATCGATCACTGCATCTCCTGATCCCAAATCTTCCTGTGAAACGAAAGTTACTGTTTTTGCTGTTTTGTCGACATTCACAATGATCTTTTTATCTTTGTAACCATTTGCTGAAACAATGATTGTGTTTTCGCCATCTTTGATCGATCCCATATATATACAAAGTCCATCAGAATATGTCATTGAATAATAATTATCTTTTCCTTCTTCATCATAAACTGGATATTCCTTGTCGTTCACTACAACTTTATTGATCTTACTGCAATAATCTGAAGAAGTAGATGCAGATTTATCCATTTCAGTAAATTTAATATAATTTTCTTTTCCTGACCAGTTTTTTCCCCATTCTGCTTTTGTGATCGCAATTCCTGTTTTTAATCCAGTTTCTGTATTTGCCGCTTTTACCTGTACAATACCTGTTGATAAGATTACTGTCTGTGGAACTGCCATTGCTACTGCCATTGCTACTGCTAGTGAATATGTTAATACTCTTTTTCTCATCATTTTCTCCTTTGTAGATTATTTTTTGATCTTAATTTTTTTGATCATTGAAAATTTTCCGTATACTTTTTTGCCAGATACTACTTTATAAGCACGTACTTTGTAATAATATGTTTTTCCTTTTTTCAGTTTTTTATTAACATAAATTACTTTTCCAGCTTTTTTCAATGTTGTGATCTTCTTAAACGATTTATTCTTCTTCGTTGATCTGTAAACTTCATATCCTGATGCATTTTTCTGCTTTTTCCAGCTTATTTTCACAGATCTCTTTGAAGATTTTTTTATTTTAAGCTTTACAACCCTTGATGGTTTTGCTATTTGTATTTCTTTCTTCTTTATTGTTGTTATTTGCGAAGTTGCTGTTGTTTTATCTTCCTTCTTGTCTTCTTTCTTATCTTCAATTGTTACTTCATTTGATTTTGCTTCAAATAAGAAATTTCTCATAGAACTCATGTAACCATAAACATCCTTTACAACTCGATACGTTCCATCTTCTGTAAACTTGAAAGAACCATCCATTTCGTCTGCTTTTCCCTCATTGATTCTTTGATCGATCGTTACAAATCTTCCATTTGTGTCTTTCTTTTGAATTTTGGTTACGATATCCCACTGATATGACAAATCTTTTAATGTCTTTGTAAAATCGCCTTCCGCATATCCTTGTTCTTTCAGATATTCTTTATATTCATCAACTGACTGAAGTTCTTTTTTCTTTGCATCATTTGTTTCTTCATACCAGAACATCAAATCCAACGCACTTAACTGCTGTGACCATTTCATCTCTTGATCACCGCTTTTCTCTAGTCTTAATTCCATTGCGGACTTCTGTGGATAAAATTTATTATATGACTGGCTTTTATTGATCAGCTTTTTATCTATGATCTGCATGTTATTGAATTTAAGGTCCAGTTTTCTTAGACTAACTCCATTTGGAAGAATATCTGGTGATACAGAGGTCAAATCATTATCAAACAGATCCAAACCATCAAGTTTTGTGTTTTTTGCAAATGCATTTTCTGGAATCTGTGTTATCTCATTATGCATAAGGTTTAATTCTGTCAATTCCGGAAGTTTTGAAAAATCAACTTTGCTGATATCTTTCATTCCATTATCCCATGCATGCAGTTCCGTCAATGAGGAACAATCCTCTACTGCTTTTGGAAGACTTTCCATATTATTTTCCTGTAAAAACAACATTTTTAATGACCCTGCCAATGGTTTGAGACTTCCATCTTCTAATGTTGTGAGATTATTTCCATATAAACTCAGCTGTTCTATTTTTTTCATACCTTCAAAGGCATTTTTATCTACTTTTGAAATCTTATTGTTTTCGAGTCCTAATATTGTCAGCTGATCTAGTCCTTTGAATGTTCCATCTTCTAATGTTGTAATCTCGTTTCCATCCAACGCGATCCAGTTAAGCTTTGTGTTGCTCTTGAAGAATCCTTTTGGGATAGACGTAAGTTTACTATTTTCCATATAGAAATTTTCTAATTGTGGCATCATCATCAACAGATCTGATGGAAGCTCAGTTATGTTATTATAAGAAAGATTAAGGGTTGTCACAGACTCCGGAAGGTACTTGAGCAATTCCAATCCTTCATTACTTAAATTGCAATTCTGTAATTCCATCTTGTCACCTTTGTATTGCTGAATTTCTTCTTTTGTGACAGTTCCATCATTATTCTTATCCAGTCCATAATCGATCAACGCTTGATTCAGTGCTTCTTTTCCTGTTGGTTTTTGATCTTGATCTTTGATGGCATCAAAGCCTGTCCATCCTCTCTCGATCGACATATCTTCTATATCCGCTTTTGTATATTTTTCATAATTTCCTATATTGTCTCTGCTTCCTCCCATAGGTTCTGCCAATACTGCGATTTTTGTGATGTCTGACAATTTATTGATCTGAATCTTATACTCATACATATTATAAGTGCCCGCAGAATTTTTTTCTCCTACTGGAGTTTTTTCAGATGTTTTATAATTTCCTTCTGAATCTCCAAGTGTGATATCGTACATCATATCTGCATATGTTGTACTAAGAATCTTTACCCATGTCTTTCCATCCTGAACGGTAACTTTAATCTTTGGATCAATAAATCCGCTTAGCATTGATTCCTCAGATGTTCCTTCTCTGTTAATCGTCATTGATAATGTGTAAACTCCATTCTCCGTCGGATCTTCCAGGATCATCTTTGCCTTTGCTTTTTTTTGTAAATGAATTCCTTTTGCAGCAACATTTTGTAATGTTGCTGGGTTACTTGTTGCCAGAAGGATTGCTGAAAATGCAACTGCCAATCCTCTATATAACTTCCTTCTTCTCATTTCTTTTCCTTCCTGTTATTTGGTTTTTAATGTTTTCTTTATACTCCAATTTCCATAAATCTTTTTGTGATCATTTGTTTTATATGCTCTGATCTGAATATAATATCGTTTCTTTGATTTTAATTTTTTGATCGTTTTACTTTGCTGTTTTGGCATTTACTTTGATCCGTTTCGCCTTCTTCATATTGGCTTTTGTTGCATATCGTATTTCATATCCTGATACTTTGGATTGTTTTTTCCATGTTAATCTGATCTGTTTTTTTCCTGCTTTTAGTTTTTTTACAACGACTCTTGGCACGGCTATTTTTGTGTTCGCTGTTGAAGCATTTTGAATCACTGTTGTTGTGTCTGGTATTGTTGCATTTTGCATTGCTGTTGTTGTATTTCCAACATTGTTTTTTATATCAGGATCTGATTTCTTATCTTCTACCGTGATCACAATCGCATCACTGATATCTCTGTTAAAGTTGTTTGTTCCTGTTGCCACTGCGTATACTCTTGCTGTTCCAGGTCCAAGAATCGTCACTTCTCCATCCTTGCTTACCTTTACAACATCATTTTCATTTGCAATAAATTCAACTTTCCCATCTCCTGGTGCTTCAACATATGCTTCTAACTTAAAGTTTTTGTCTGAAACATATTTCTTATATGAGGTAACTGGAACTTTGATCTTTTGATAACCTTTATCAATCTTGATCGTTATTTTTTCTTCTGTTTCTTTATACTCTTTTGTCTCGGATGCTTTGATCACGATATTACATTTTCCACGTCCAACGATCGTTACTTTTCCATCTTTGACCGTAGCAATTTTCTCATTTGTTGTTTCATACGTGAGATTTCCGTTTCCTCTTGTTATTTTTGCGTCAATTGTAAATGATTTTCCTGAATCATTCATTGTTTTATTTATTTGTGCCGGGGCTGAGATTGCTGGTATTCTTTTCCGTCTTTAGATTCTGCTGCTTCATTTGTGTTATATTTTTCCAAATGTACATATCCATATCCAAACTCTGTATCCTTTCCAGATTCCCCAAGATCTACTGCATTATCTTTAAACGCCGCATATACATCCCTTTGATTATAATCTGGATGTTTCATTTTGACATAAGCTGCTGCCGCTGCCATATGGGGTGTTGCCATAGAAGTCCCGCTTATCGTATTGGTTGATTCTTCTCCATTGATCCATGCACTATAGATATTTCTTCCTGGTGCAACAAAATCAAGTAGTTCTCCATTATTGGCAAAATCTGAACGAATCAGGTTACCTTTTGCATCTGGCTCAAATGATCCAACTGCGATCGTCCATGGACTGCTCGCTGGATAACTTTTAGAAGTATCTGTGTATTCATTTCCTGACGCAGCACATACTGTTGTATTTGCTTTAAATGCCCTTGCAAACGCTTCATCCATTAGAGTTATCTGATCATTTTCAAATCCTGACATTATTTCAAATCCAAGACTCATATTAATAATATCTGCTTTATGTTCTACTGCATAATCCACCGCATTTGTGATCGTTGCATAGGATGCTGTACCAAGAGCACTAAATACTCGAATTGCCATGACTTGTACTTCTTCTGGTGTTGCCTGCGTAATGATCCCTGCGACATGACTTCCATGTCCTTGTTTTGTATCACTATATGCTGGCTTCGTTTTATCATCTTCATTTCCTTCATCCAACGCAAGATTTATACTGTTTTCTCGATCTAGCCTGTTCTTAAACCATTGATGATCCACATTAATTCCACTGTCGATCACGGCAACTTTGGCACTTTTATTTTTCCAACTGTCTTTTTCTTCCTTAAGTTGATCCATTCCCATTTTTTTAATTCCATCGTATGCCGCCACTTCATCTGATCCATTATCTTTTGCTGCTTCTTTTAGTGTGATTGGTATATCTTGAAATATTGTTGTTCCTGGAAGATCCTTTTTTAACTTCTCACATGCATTCTTTGCCTCTTCTGCAGAGTCATAAAACAAAATCTGGTAATTTCCCACTGTGTAGTAGTACACACTGTTAGCACCATAAGTATTTTCAATCTCATCTCTTGTTTTTACGATCAATTTTTGTTTAATCGTTTCATTGACCTGAGATTGAGTTATTTTTCCTTTCATTCTGGCTGTATTATTATTTGCTTTTTCTCTCATAACTGCAGCCATCTGTTCTGGCGTATTTACTTGTTTTGCATTATTATTTGTCTGTGATGCTTTTATGTTTTTTCCAAATGGAATAATTGAAAATACCAAAATCGCGCAGATTAATAATGCTAAAAAACGATTTTTCATAAGTTTCTCTTTTCCTCCCTTGTTGTAATCAATTTATAATATTTTTAAAGTTAGTTTTGACTAATATTTACCATAACTATTATTTTCATGTCAATCACAACAAATTTTTCAAAGAGAACAAAAAAGAAAGTGAAAAATTCACAAAATTTTCACTTTCTTGATATTTACGTTCTTTTTTTTAATTTTTCTGAAGTTGCATTGATGCAACAAAATTATTGTTAATAAGAGTTTTTCTCATTTTATTTTTTTGATACAGACAAAAAATCTGAATTTTTATCTGTTATTTTTCCATTGTAGATAAAAAAGTAAAAAAGAACCCAAGATCGCACTCTTAGATTCTTTTTCTTTTTGTTAGCTATTATTTTACACTCACCGAAGGTTCATGTTCTGTTTTATTTTTACCATATTGTATTCTTATGTTCAACCAAAAGATGTTTTACTATTTCTCTTTAAAAATGACAATATCTTTCCGATACATCATATTCATTTCGTCCATCTTGTTGCATCACTGCAACATATGGTCAGTAATTGATAATGATTCTCAATTGCTTTCTTGCTTCATTCCTAGGTGTTGATGTAAAGCAGCTTTCAGCCTTATTATTCCTTATTATTCCATTTATATCCATTCCACAGATTCTATTCTATTAGTAGCTACATTTTCATCATCATTTATTATATAATTTTGTTATGAATAATATAGAAAGGACTCTATCATATGAACTCTGAAAATTATGGTACTCATATCAAACATATCCGTCAAAAAATGGGTTTAACACAAAATCAAGTTGCTGAAGCTCTTGGTGTAACGCCTGGTTATATCAGCAATGTAGAAAATAACCGTACTGCTATGTCTCTGCGTATTTTAACATATTATGCGAAGCTTTGTGGCTGCTCTCTGGATTCTCTTGTCGGTACGCTTGATCCGGAGTATTCAGAAACTGCGCTTGATCGTGAACTTTATAATGCGATCATGCAGCTTGATGTGGATACGAAAGAAAAACTGTTAAAAACTATAGAATTATGGATAATTTTTAATTTAAAATTACCCTCATAATTCATATTTCTATAATTTTACGATCAACGTGGCCATACTCTCTGGCATTCTCTTCTCCCCAACGCTGCTTGTCATAAACAGTTGGATCTGCCCGGTGATTTCTGTTTCTGACAATTGCTCAAACTCAAAATCTTCAAATGGAATCTGTATTTTCTTATCTTGGATCGGAAGATCTGTTAAAACGTCTTTGCTGCTTCTACATTTGACTGTCTGAATATGTCCAGACAGCATCGCTCCACCTTTTGTCATTGCTTTCATTTCTCTGACGGCTAGTTCTAAATAGTTTTTATCCCCCTTTAAATGCAGATATGCTGGTTTTTCAAATCCTTGGTCTGCCATAGAGAGACTTTGCCAGTCTTTTCCTTGTCGATAAATGGAAAATGCGACTTGATATATGCCTTTTTTTAGACTGCTGCATAATTGTTCGTAAGTCATCTTAGTAATTTCTTTACTTTCATTTTTCCCGATACTTTCATACTTTAGATGCATTTTCTCTTTCTGGCATAATTTCTGAATCGTATCGATATCTGCTGTATCAAACATTCCATTAACTGCCTGTCTTTGTTGTTGTTCGTTAATTCCAATAGATGCAAAGTAATGGTAAAGATCTGCTTCGATCATTTTATAATATTCTAAGAATTCTTTTCCTTTTCTGGTAAATTCCTTATCTTCCAGGAATCCTTCTTCTCGGTATCTTTTGAAGCATCGGGAGATTGTTGATCTGTTTACCTGCATCTTTCTTCCGATCTCTGCTTCGTTGTATCCTTTTCCTTCCTCAATCTGTATCTCTAATGCTTTTAAGCATTGTAACTGAAACATATTCGGTTTATAATTTTCCATTGTTTTATCACACATTGTCAAACTCCTAAATTAATGATACGGTTAAAATACGAACCGATTCTTCTATAATCTCTTCTTCATGATGATCACACACTACTATTTCTACAATTCCTTCAGATAATTTGTCGTTTCTTCGAATCGTACAGTCCAATGCCTCTGTCAAAATTCCAAATTTTCCATTTTCTTTTTTTGCATACATCCATTGATTTCCATAACAGTAGCGAATTTCTTTTTTCAGCAGATCTGAATCTATCGGTTTTAAATACAAGTAACTTCTTTGCTGATCGCTACTTCCACTCGTTTCTCAAACTGCTGATATTCTTTCGAAAGAATTCTTGGATGTGATGTTCCTTTTTCAAAAAATGCGATCGGCATGATCCTCTTTCCTTCTGGAAACATCAGATTTAAATCATTTCCTCTAGTCATATATGAATATGTATGACGGTTTTCCATAAACATACGGATTCCGGTTAAAATGCGTTCATCCAGAACATGTTCGATCGCACATGCATTTTCTTTTGCAATACTTCCATCAACACCAGAAACCAAACGCAGAAACTCTGTAAGGCATCGTTTTCTTTCCAGACATTGCTGCCCTTTGGATAATCCCATCGGCGTTAAGAACATTCTTCTTCCTTCGTCCTTTAACAGATATCCTTCTTCTAACAATCCATCTGTAACTCTGGTAACTCTTGATAACGGCACTTCAAGTTCCCTGGATAAGTCGGATTTTACAATCTGGTTCTCTTTTCGTTTCATTTCATACATTAGACTTAGATAATCTTCTTTTTCCTGTTTTGATATCTCTTTTGACATATACTGTTCCTCTTCTCATCATTCTATATAAAATGATAAAAGGAATGTTGCACGAATGCAACATTCCTTTTTGTTAACGATAAATATTCTCAAATTGTATTTTTAAGCTTCTGCTTTAGCGATTTTTACTAATCGACTTGTTCCAAGGCGGTCTGCCCCAAGTTCGATAAATTTCTTAGCATCATCAAAGGAACTGATTCCTCCTGCTGCCTTGATCTTTACATTTTCTCCAACATATTTCTTAAATAAAGCAATATCGTCAAATGTTGCTCCTGATGTTGAGAATCCTGTAGATGTTTTGATGAAATCTGCTCCTGCTTCTGTTACAATCTCACACATCTTAATCTTTTCTTCTTCTGTTAACAGACATGTTTCGATGATAACTTTTAATATTTTATCTCCACATGCGCTCTTTAATAACGCAATTTCGCCTTTGATCTTATCGAAATGTTTATCTTTGACATCTCCTAAGTTGATGACCATATCAATTTCATCTGCACCATTTAATATAGCATCTTTTGTTTCATATTCTTTGACTGCTGTTGTACTATATCCATTTGGGAATCCGATCACTGTACAGATTGCCATTTTCCCATCAACATAATCTTTTGCTCTTTTTACATAAGATGCTGGAATACATACAGATGCTGTCTGGTATTTGATCGCATCATCGCATATTTCTTTAATTTCTTCCCAAGTTGCTGTCTGCTAATAGTGTGTGATCAACAGTTTTAAAGATATCTTCTCTTGTCATAATGATTTCCCTTCTTTTGAAGTTCGCTTGTTACTTTTGTTAATTGTGGTATAGAGGATTGTGCTCCTAATGTCTGCACGGAAATCGCAGACGCCATAGAGCTTATTTTTAATACATCATAAAAATCCAATTGCTGCTTGATCGCATATGCAAATGCACCATGAAAAATGTCCCCTGCACCATTTGTATCGACTGCTTTTACTTTAAATGCTGGCATCAATGTGATCTTTCCATCTCTACGATATAATAATCCTTTTTCTCCCAGTGTGACCACTGCATGCTTATGATTGATCTGTTCTACTTCTTCAAAGATTTCACATGCTTTCTTTGGATCATTAAGATTGATCGTCTTTCCTGTATATTGTCTTGCAAAATCTTCAGAACATACCAGATAATCTACTTCTTTTGCTACCTGCATTGTACTTTCTCTGCATGTCCCTGCATCTACGATCGAAATGGCACTCTTATAATGATGAATTGCCTCCACACTGATCTCTGGTTCGTGTCCATCACTTAAGATAACAGAGACTTCTTCATCCGGATATTTATATTTAATGTCTTTTTTCTCACCTGGGAAATTAAATAACGTTCTTGATCCATTTTCCTGATTTGAAAAAATATAACTATGCGGTGTTTCAATCTCATCATCCTTGATCAGATAATTGGTTCCGATCCCAGCCTGTGCAGCAATTTCTAACAATCGTTTCCCGTAAGTATCGTTTCCGATCCTGCTGATCAATTCTACTTTTTCTCCCCACATTGCACACAGATATGCAGCATTAAATGCAGGTCCGCCTCCACATTCTTCTTTTTGTGTCACGCGGTATTTTTGATTCTCACAGATCGCGCCGTCAAGCGGAATCGTGATATCATACGCTGACTGTCCGATACAAAAAATACTTCCCATCTGTTTCTCCTTTATTCTTCTACAAGATCACATAATTCTTTGATCAATGCTGGGTAATCAATCTTCGAAAAATCTGTTACATCAACTTCGATCAGATGTCCCAGTTCAAATGTTCCGTATCCACGGTTCTTGCAACGATCCATAAAAATATCATAGGTTACAAGACAATCTGCCTTGCTTCTGTCTTCTAGTACATCACCTTTATGATAACGTGATACCAGATGACTTAAATGTCTCTTTGGATCCAAATCTCTCTTTTGTGAACGCTTAAATAAAACTTCTAGATCTCCGATCAAGCGGAATGTTACAACTTGATATTCATATTTCTCTGCAAGATTTTTAATCTTGTCTTTCTGTTTTACACTGAATGGGTAATCTGAAATAATGGAATCCCCATTCTTAAGATCTTCTTCCATAACTTCATAGTACTGTTCCCAGCTCTGATTTTCAATGGCTACTTTTTCTTCCATATTATCAAATCCATACTGGTCAAATAATTTTTCTTTCATATCATCCTGAGATACGATCAAAAAGTCTGGAAGTTTTTCTAATATTTTATTACAAAGATAACTTTTTCCTGTTGCCGGGTATCCTGCAAGCAATACGATCGTTTTTTTTCATGCTTATTTCCTCCGCTCAAATGATAGATATTTTTCTAAAAAGTTAAATGCGGCAGGGATTCATTCCTCCCTGCCGCATCTGATGAATTATATAATATAAGAGGGTTATTTAAACTTTTTAATCCTATAATTTAAATAATGAAGCCTTATCTATAACAATTTCTTTGATTCTTTCATTTGCTGGTCCTAACAGATTTCTTAAAGATGTCAGTGGTGTTACATCATCAGCTGTGAATGTTTTGCTGACAACTTCAATATAGTTTTTATTTAATTCTGTTCCCACATTGATCTTTTTCATTCCTTCACGTACACAACGTTTCATATCTTCATCAGATACTCCTGTTCCTCCATGAAGAACTAATCCAACAGGTCCTAATTTAGCTTTTAATTCTTTTAATAATTCATAATTGATCTTAGCTTTAGATTTGAACTGACCATGTGTTGTACCAATAGATACTGCTAATGCATCTACATGTGTTTCATTAACATAATGAAGTGCATCTTCTGGTTTTGTATACATCGCAGCGTCTTTTTCTACTACAACACCTTCTTCAGCTCCACCGATAGATCCGATCTCACCTTCTACAGATACTCCATGTGCATGAGCATATGCTACAACTTCTTGTGTATTTTTGATATTTTCTTCAATTGGTAATGCAGATCCATCATACATTACAGAAGAATATCCAAGATCGATTGCTTTTTTCAGTGCTTCAATGCTTTTACAATGATCCATATGAAGAGCTACATTTACAGAAGATTTTTCTGCTAAAGCTTTTACAGCTGCGATCAATGGTTCAAAACCAATATATTCAGCTGTTCCAAGAGAAGTCTGGATAATGATTGGAACGTTCAGTTCTTCTGCTGCTTGAATCATTGCTGGAAGCATTTCAAAACAATGTAAGTTGAATGCTCCTACTGCTCCTTTACCTTCATTTTCTTTAAATAATTCAATCAAATTTTTATACATTTCTTTACTCCTTTAATTTTGCCTTATACGTTGCGAATGAATTATATGTTTGCAGGGAGGAATTTCCTCCCCGTAAATGTTATGCATTTCCTCGGATCATATCCTTTGACATCTGCATCAGGTTCTGAACCTTATCCATATATTCCTTTACTTTTTCATCATCTTTCGCTTCTGCAGCTTCTTGACGTTTTTTTATTGTAAAGTTTCATTAGATCTGTGCTCGCTTTTCCGTGCTGCTTGCAAAGTTCCAAGCTTTCTTCATAATATTGGATTGCCAGATCTGTTTCTTCTGCTTGTGTATACAGGGATCCGATTTCGTTTAATAATGAAACTCTCTCATCCCCTGTTTTACTTTCTAATTCTGTTACTTTTTCTGAAGCTTTCGCGATCAATTCCTCTTTATTTACAACAGGAACTGCCTGCTCTTGCTTCTTTT
>ENA-OQIM01000097-OQIM01000097.1-human-gut-metagenome-genome-assembly--contig:-NODE-97-length-26970-cov-2.176247_pt1 | contig 26970 bp, 44 predicted proteins | sample MGYA00242579_ERZ504744 | MGnify/ENA primary metagenome ERZ504744 (study PRJEB26092, sample SAMD00036441) | human gut metagenome | host: Homo sapiens | study: EMG produced TPA metagenomics assembly of...
AATATATAGTATTATTTTCTTTCTGTTTACCACAATTTATTCTATATGTGGTACGTTTAACAAGTATAGCACAGTATCTGTCAAAAAGAAAGGGGGCAAAAAATTATTCGTCATATTGCCGAATTTGATACATTATCAGAAAATTTTCTTGACCATCCGAAGCCACTGCCGATACCTCATCTCCTGTATGCAATTCCACTTTTTCTTTATGCTCCGATTTGTCAAATTTTACAGTTTCATCTTTTCCTGAAGATCTTCTAATCTTCATGGTAAGAGAACCTCCCCCAGCCGGATTCCAGTATGTATATTCCAGGTTCTATCGTGAATTCATACTCTATATCTTCTGAATTCTCATCAGCTGCCTCTGTTATAGTGTAAGCCTCTCCGATAACATAATCTTCTCCATCAAAAATATAACCATACGGATCATTTGCTTCAAACTTCTGAGCAGAGACTGCTGTACCAACAGTATCATCCCCGTCATTCTCACCTGCTTCATCAGCAGTGCTGTCACCAAAAAGGCTGTCAAAATCTAAGCTGATATCAAACGTATCATAAATAAATTCCTCAATCCTGTATTCAATTGTATCCCACTGTTCCGCAAACAGTCCTGCTGCTGCAATCAGAACCAATATAAGTCTCCAGAAATTTTTTGATGCTCTGGCTTCTTTTTTTCTTCGGTTTCTGTGTTGTTCTCTGTGTTGTTCTCACTGCCGCTTTTTTTTTCCGGCTTTTTTGTTGTTTTGTTTCTGTCCGGCAGAGGAATCTCGCTCTCTGCCATTGCTTTTCTCACTTCGCCGAAGAATGCCGGTAATGCTCTGACCTGTCTTCGTTCAGGTGATACAGTTCCATATCATTTCTATACGGCATTCCACAATATTTGCATCTGCCGTTTACAACCGGACCGCCACAAACCTGACATTTTTTCCCATGTATCTTCCCCCTGTCAGCTATAGCAATTCCATAAATTGTCTATAAATTTATTTATTTTCATTGATTCTCATAAAATTATTTTAACATTTTACCCTGATCTTGCAAAGCTGAAATTGTCAAACGCCTACTTTCCTGTTATAATAGCTGAGTAAAAGACTATAGAAATCCTCTTAAAAATACATTTGAAAGGATTTCAAAATTGTAGGAGGAATCCAATAATGGAACAGATTAAAATTCCTGACGGGTATCAGTCAGCTTTAAATCTCCATGATACCCAGATTGCCATTAAAACTGTGAAAGATTTTTTTCAGCAGACACTATCACAGAAACTGAACCTGCTTCGTGTTTCTGCTCCTGTTTTCGTAAACCCGTCATCCGGTCTGAACGATAACTTAAACGGCGTAGAACGTCCGGTAAGCTTTGATATCAAAGGCCAGCCGGAGAATGCTGAGATCGTACACTCTCTCGCCAAATGGAAGAGATATGCATTACAGAAATATGGCTTTGCTCATGGTGAAGGACTTTACACAGACATGATCGCGATCAGAAGAGACGAAGATCTGGACAATATCCACTCCGTATACGTAGATCAGTGGGACTGGGAAAAGATCATCAGCAAGGAAGAACGCAACATGGACACACTTGTTTCCACAGTACGTGCTATCTACAGCGTTCTCCGCAAAACCGAAAAATACATGGCTGTTCAGTACGATTACATCGAAGAAATCCTTCCGAGAGAGATCGCATTTGTCAGCACTCAGGAACTGGTCGACATGTATCCTGATCTCACTCCAAAGGAACGTGAATACAAGATTGTCAAGGAAAAAGGTGCCGTATTCCTCATGCAGGTCGGCAAAACCTTAACCAACGGAGAACGTCATGACGGACGTGCACCGGACTACGATGACTGGGAATTAAACGGCGATATCCTTGTTTATTATCCTGTTCTCGACATTGCTCTGGAGCTTTCTTCCATGGGTATCCGCGTTGACGAGGATGCGCTTGACAGACAGCTTACCATCGCAGGATGTGATGACAGACGCGAACTTCTTTCCAGAAAGCAATCTTTAACAAAGAACTTCCATATACTATCGGCGGCGGCATCGGCCAGTCCCGTATCTGTATGTTCTTCCTCAGAAAAGCACATATCGGTGAAGTACATGCTTCCCTGTGGCCGGAAGAAGTAATGAAAGAAGCAGCAGCAAAAGGAGTACAGCTTCTGTAAAAAAGCCGTAAACCTGGAATACTCAGAAATCACAGACACACAGATGTGTAAATACACAATGTATATCTGAGTGCCTTATCAGACAAATGTAACGGGGCGAATACAAAAGTGAATATTTTATTTTTTCTAACACCTAAAAGTGATGTAGCATATATATTTGAAAATGAAACTCTTCGTCAGACTCTTGAGAAAATGGAGCACAGGAAGTTTTCCTGTATTCCGCTTCTGAGTCTGGACGGAAAATATAAAGGAAGTATTTCCGAAGGTGATCTTCTCTGGGGAATGAAAACCTTAAATGTTCCCGGACTGAAAGAAGCAGAGAGCATTTCCATTATGGCAATCCCGCGAAGAGCAACATATAAGGCAGTTCACGCAGATTCTGACATGGAGGATCTGCTGGACAAGGCAATCAACCAGAATTATGTTCCGGTTGTAGATGATCAGGGATACTTTATCGGCATCATCACCCGTAAAGAGATCATTAAATACTGCTACAAAGAACTGAAGAAATATATAAAAGCTTCAGATTCATAAAAAGAGCTGCCGCATTGCAATTTTTCAATTGCTAATGCGGCAGTTCTTTTTATATTCTTTATAACGCCTCAGCAGACCTCAACAAAATTCCTGTTTTTCCTTTTTCTGTGCCAGAAGCTTTCCGAACAATGCTGCCAATACCTGCTGAAACAGAGTTCCGATCATTACCGGAAACATAACTTCACCCGGAAAATATGCAGCTGCGATCACCGCTCCTGCGCTGATATTGCGCATCCCGGTTCCATACATCATGGAAACCGCCGTACTGCGATCCTTTCGGAAGATATACGCCACAAACCAGCCGAGTGCATATCCGGAAGCAGCCAGGACAAGGATTGCCAGTGCAACCTTCACCCTCTGCATATTCATATCCCGGATATATGGTGCTACTTTGGAAGAATTGGACGTTACCACAAATATCAGTGCCAGCTTTGAAAAAGGCGCCAGCTTTCCCGGCCATGTTTCCATTACTTTTCCATCTGTGATCTGATTTAATACCATCGCAACAACAGCAGGAAGCGCAACCATAAATATCAGTTCCCGCATCATCCTGGCAGAATCTATGGTCACCGCAGAGCCCAGCAGGATCTTCAGCGTAGCCGGGATCAGAAAAGGTGCCAGTACCGTATCCAGCACTACCAGAGACAACGACAGAGGACTGTTTCCATCATAAATCGTCACCCACATCAGACTTACCACTGCAGTGGGAACTGCAAACTCCAGTACCATTCCGGTGATCAGCTCCATGTTATTTCCAAAGAAAAGATGGCCTGCCCCGCAGGCTGCTGTCGGGATTACCACATGGACCAGAAGCATGATAATAAGCAGTGAGCCCGGATGCCGGAATACATTTGCCACATCTTTAAATCTTGACTTCAACGCCCCGGCAAATGTCATAAATGCAAATACGGCCGGCACATAAGGCAGACCGCATTTGGCAATATCAGGAAAGCACACCCCCAGCAACAGACAGGTCGGTGTCACCAGGGCCATCCATTTTTCTATAAAACTGTTAAATTTTCTCAGCATCTTATAAAACCTTTGAAAGAAAGTCTTTCAGTCTAGGATTCTTCGGATTTGCGAAAAATTCTTTCGGAGTATTCTCTTCCTGTATCTTACCGTCATCAATAAAAAGAACTCTTGTTGCCACTTCTCTTGCAAATCCCATCTCATGAGTAACTACAACCATGGTCATACCTGACTGCGCAAGTTCTTTCATCAATTCCAGAACCTCACCTACCATCTCAGGGTCAAGTGCGGAAGTTGGCTCATCAAAAAGCATCACATCCGGATTCATGGCAAGAGAACGTGCAATGGCAATACGCTGTTTCTGCCCGCCCGAAAGCATATCCGGATATGCATTGGCTTTGTCCGGAAGACCTACACGTGCCAGAAGCTCATCCGCCTTCTTTGAAGCTTCATCCTTTGTCATCAGCTTCAGTTCTACAGGTGCCAGCATAATATTCTGTTTTACCGTTTTATGCGGAAAAAGATTAAACTGCTGGAATACCATTCCAATCTTCTGACGGTGTCTGTTAATGTCAACCTTCGGATCTGTAATATCAGTTCCTTCAAAGAGGATCTGTCCGCCTGTCGGAACCTCCAGAAGATTCAGTGATCTCAGGAAAGTAGATTTACCGGAACCGGAAGGACCAATGACGGCTACTACTTCTCCCTGACAGATATCTGTTGTTATTCCATCGAGAACCTGATTTGTACCAAAAGCTTTCTTCAGATCCTTTACCTGGATCAGTACATTCTTATCGCTCACTGGTTCTTAATCTCCTTTCCAGTTTATTCATCCCCCATGTAAGGATTCCAACGATCACAAGGTAAATCGCTGCTGCTGCCATCAGAGGCCAGAACGCATTGTATGTACGGCTCTGGATCAGCATAGCTCCTTTTGTCAGGTCCATCATACCGATATAACCGATGATGGATGTCTCTTTGATCAGCACGATAAATTCATTTACCAGCGCAGGAAGTACATTCTTAAATGCCTGCGGGATAATGATCAGTCGCATGGTCTGGCTGAAATTCAGACCAAGGCTTCGTCCTGCCTCTGTCTGTCCCTGGTCAATGGACATGATACCGGAACGGACAATCTCAGCTACATAGGCACCTGAGTTGATACCAAAGGCAAGTCCGCCTACAATGATCTTGTTAATGCTTACAGCACCAAAAATTACAAAATTCATGATCAACAGCTGGATCATGGTTGGTGTTCCACGAATTACAGTCAGATAAACTCTGCAGATCGCATTGAGGATCTTAAAGGAGCCTGACTTATCGTGCGCAGAACGGATGATTGCTACAAGGAAACCGATGATCAGACCTACAATTACCGCAAATACTGTGATAATAAGAGTTGTTTTCAGACCATCCAGAAGCCAGAGATAGCGGTCATCTTTAATAAAGTTCAGATAAAAATCTTCTTTTACACTCGCTAATATCATAGGATTATTCATAAAAACCTCTGTTCCGAAAAAGAGAGCTGTTGGCAAATCGTCAACAGCTCTGTTATTTGTTATTTTAATACTTATTTCTTTACAATAATTACCTGGCTTGCATCTGCATAGGTATCTGTAAAGTCAACGCTTGATTTACGGTCTTCTGTTACAGTCATACCAGCTGCACCGAAGTCTGCTTTGCCGGACTGTACTGCCGGAAGGATGGAATCGAATTCCATATCTTCAATCTTCAGTTCATATCCAAGCTTATCACAGATTGCCTGAGCGATATCAGCATCGATGCCAACGATATCATCACCTTCATGATATTCATATGGTTCGAACTCAGCGTTAGTAGCCATTACCAGAGTTCCATTGGAACGGTCAACATCTTCCGGTGATTCATATGGAGTCTTACCGGCATCCTCACCAATGTAATTGTCCATGATGCTGTCGATAGTTCCATCCTCTTTCAGTTCCTTGAGAGCTCCGTTAATCTTGTCAAGAAGTTCATCATTGCCTTTCTTTAAGCAGATTGCATATTCTTCTTCCTCGAATGGCTCATCCAGAATCTTGAGATCATCATTATTCTCAACAAATTTCTGAGCCGGCTGTGATCGATGATCACACAGTCGATCTGTCCTGCCTTTAATGCCTGAACAGCTTCACTTCCCTTGCTGTAACGTTCTACTGTAGAACCATCTTTCTCATAATCAGATGCATCAAGGTCACCTGTTGTACCAAGCTGAACACCGATTGTTGCTCCTGCAAGATCATCTTTGGATTCAACTTTCTGAGCTGCGGATACGCTTCCTGCCATGGAAAATACCATTACTGCACTGAGTGCAAGAGCTGCAAATCTCTTTTGATCTTTCATCTTTTTTCCTCCTCGCATCCGAAAGTATATCTACGGCTGCCATCTTTTTACCTTCTTCAGACAACAGCGTATAATTATGCGTTTCGGTTGTATATTTTTGTTTTTAATTTTAACATACTTCTATAAAATGCAAGGTAAAACTTGAATAACAGATATATTTTCCATATAATGTATAATACATAACTGTTCCGGGAAGGGCAAAATGTTTTTTTACATGAAGATCACAGAAAAACTTTCCCGGTAAAAGATTCGTAATTTTCACTTTTTCATAACATTTTTTCTATATGATACAAGAGGTGTATAAATATTTAACCAAATAAGGAGGCTTTTCTGATGAAATTTACAAAAATGCATGGTATTGGAAATGATTACGTATATGTAAACTGTTTTGAGGAAACTGTGGAAAATCCTTCCGCAGTAGCCAGATATGTCAGTGACCGTCACTTTGGTATCGGTTCCGACGGACTGATCCTGATCAAGCCATCCAAAATCGCAGACTGCGAGATGGATATGTATAATCTTGACGGTTCCAGGGTGCCATGTGCGGAAACGGTATCCGCTGTGTTGCCAAATATGCCTATGACTACGGCATCGTAGACAAAGAACATATTTCTGTTGCTACAAAAAGCGGCATCAAATATCTGGATCTTACTGTAGAAAACGGAAAGGTATCCCAGGTTAAGGTAAATATGGGTTCTCCGATCCTGACCGCCAGACAGATTCCGGTAGTGTCAGAGAAGGAGGAAGTTATCAATGAACCTCTGGATGTAAACGGAAAAATCTATTACATAACCGCTGTTTCCATGGGAAATCCCCACGCTATTGTTTATATGGATGATATTGACCATCTGGATATTGAAAAGATCGGCCCGGCTTTCGAGAATCATGTTGCATTTCCGGATCGTGTAAACACTGAATTTGTAGAAGTGATCGATGAACATACTGTAAAAATGCGTGTATGGGAACGCGGTTCAGGCGAAACGTCTTGCTTGCGGCACAGGTGCATGTGCGGTAGCAGTCGCTTCTGTTCTGAACGGACATGTAGACGGTGACAGTCCTGTCACTGTAAAACTTCTCGGCGGTGACCTGCAGATTTTCTGGAACAGACAGGAGAATCTTGTTTACATGACAGGCCCGGCTGCCACAGTATTTGACGGTGAAATTGATGTAAGCTTTCTGAAATAAAAAACTGTCTGAAACTGCAGTAAATAACAGACAGCTTATCTGCTTCAGCTGCCGGTCACAATATTACGCAACAAAAAACGGATACACACTATTCAGCTGTGGTTATGTATCCGTTTTTATCAACTTTTACACTGCAAATTCCAGTATTCTTTCCACAATAAATACCGCAGCACATGCGAATAACGCAACTGTAAGAAGACTTTTCTCCTTATATGCCGCGATCAGTGCCACAATAAATCCCACAGCAGCCGAGATCACACTGTCTGTGGCAAAAAGGATCGCCGGAAATGTCATGGCTGCCAGACATGCATAGGGAACATAGTACAGAAATGATCTGATAAACGGACTTGTGATCTCTTTTCTGGAAAGAGCAAGCGGGAGCATACGGATCAGATATGTAACTGCTGCCATTACCAGAATGTAAATATAAATATTATGACTCATGAACACCCTCCTCCTCTTTCTCATCCTCTATCGGACAGAAGTATGCGGCAGCCCCTGCCACGATCAGTGTAGTAATAATGATCACAAAACCTGACGAAACCTCCGACAGAAACGGAATCACTTTAAACAAAGTGCTGATCAGCATTGCTGCCACGACAACTGCCAGTACTGCCTTATTCTGCTTTGCCGGAGGAATAATAATTGCAAGGAACATACCGTAAATAGCCACGCTGAGTGCACTCATCATAAAATCCGGAAGAAGATTCCGGAAATTGCTCCTGCCAGGGTTCCAAGTACCATCCCGGGATTGCCACACACATGGCACCATAATTATAAAATGCGCTTACCTTTCCGGGCTGACTGGCACTGATCCCGAAAATCTCATCCGTCACACCAAATGCTGCAATATAGCGGTGAACCAAAGATTCATCTCTTCTGAATTTCTGAGCAAGGGAAAATGACATCAGACAATATCTCAGATTAATGATCAGCTGTGTCAGTGCCATCTCCCAGTAAGATCCGCTCATTACCATGATCTCAAGTCCTGCAAACTGCCCTGCTGAAGTCACGTTTGTCAATGAGATCAGCACAGCCTGCCAGATACTCAGTCCATCAGCAACTGCCATCATGCCAAATGTAAACGATACAGCAAAATATCCCAGTCCTATGGGAATACCATCCTTAACTCCTTTTCTGAAGCTTTCACTTCTCATGTTTCTCTCCTCCTGTCATCTTTTGTGATCCTTTGATAACTGTTTAACTCTTTCACAGCTACAACTTCGTATTTACTGATACACACAGATAACCCGGAGAACAGTATTCTGTCTCCGGGTTTCAGTCAGGATTATCTGATCTGTTTTATTGCATATGCATAAATTCTCTTATAAGTCCTCATAGAATAATGAACACCATCATCTGTATAACCGCGAAATTCACAGCGAGTCGTATAACCACATCTCATCAGATAAGAATAACTGTTGATCCATGTAAAATTCCCGTTCAGTCTCTGTCTGAGTCTGTTATTAAATCCGCGGATCTCAGACTCCTTCCGCGTGGATTTCATTGCCGTATTACATGGATTCACAGACATATAAAATAATTCACAGTTCCTGGCAGTCAGCTTTCTGGATAATCCATTCATATAAGAAGCATAGTCTGACGCAACAGAATCATAACTGATGGACTCCCTGTTTTTGTGGATCAGGTCATTTACTCCCAGATTGAAAATAACTGCCACCGGCTTCGCATTATCATCCATCCCGCTTATTTCATTCAGCAGTTCCTTTTCTCCGTATTTTTTCATCCAGTCAAGCCCTTCTCCTGTCTTGCATACAAATCCAACTTCTTTAAACTGTCAGAACTGCATTGCTGCTTCAGAGTACTGCGAAGCATTGCTGTGCGGGAATCTCCCACAAAAATAATCTTATCATATTTCTCCACACTGTCCGCAAGACCGCCTGCATAAATATCCGGTTCCTGATTCCATTTATACTTCACCGGATAAAGATGAATATTTTTCGTAACCTGAATTTTCTGATATGCCTGATACATTGGATTACAGGTCTGTCCGGGAACTGTTGACCATCCCAGAAATGTATATCCCCTCTTATTCACTTCCACAGGAAGAATCACAGAACCACCGCTTTTCACTTTCTTTTTTGTGATTCCTCCTGAAGTCTCTATTGTAACTGTTTTCGTGGATGTTTTTTTCTTTTGCACTGTTGAATTCTTAGCAGTCTGCATTATTGCCGCCTGTGCTGCAGACGGGGGTGCTGCACATATTAATACACACGCCAGAAAAAATAATAACATTCTTCTTACACACATCTGTCTCTTCTGTTTTCTCATTATTGCCTTCTTTTATGATTTCATATATTATCTGTTATTTTTACCGGTACTTACAGCAATTTCGCTGTCTTTTCTCTTCACCATACTGCTTCCCAGTCAATTTGACCAAACAGTTGTATTTCAGTTTACATCATCTGATAGAAACAGTCAACAGTCTTCGCCACTGCCTTTACATTCTTTACAGACTCCATACAAAATAGAATTCTTACACTGCAGGGTAAATCCATGACTTTCTTCAATATGATGAGAAATTTCTTCCATAAAATGACATTCCAGATGAATGATCTTTCCACATTTTACACACTTCAGGTGCAGATGCTGTTCACATCCCCGTCCCGGTTCTACATACTGATAAGCAGCCTGGCAACCTTTCTCTGCAACATATTTGATCACAGTTCCATCCTTTGCAAGCTTGTCCAGATAGCGGTAAATGGTTGTGATATTTACCTCACTGTCATGTTTCTTCAGATACTCATCCACATCAGCAGCTGTAACCGTATGGTCATTACTGTTTTTCAAATATTCAAGTATTTTTCTGCGGCTTGCTGTCGCATAACTGCTTCCTGCCATAATTTTATCATTCCTCCTAAAATCAGCTTCTTCTGACAGAGCAGACTCGGTTGATCAGAAAACAATTCCTGCAAATTCAATAATAATTCCCCAGAATACACCAAGTCCATAAAGTACTCCCACAATTTTCAGATTCTGAACCCTGTCTCTGTTCAAACGAAACAGAATCAGAAGCCCAACTCCTGCATTTACAAGAAGTCCCGCCATCATCGCCCCGGCTCCGATAATATGATCCAGATATAACTGGGTGATTACTACAGAAGAAGCGCAGTTGGGAATCAGTCCCACTAAAGCTGCGATCAGTTCACCTGCAATCGGTGTTCCTGTAAAAAGTCCTGCCAGTGTCTCTTCTCCGACTAATCCAATGATAATATTTAAAACAAGAGAAATCAAGAAAATGTACACAAAAACTTTTAATGTGTGAAATGCTGCTGAAGAAATAACTCCATGTTCACAATGGCAGCGTTCTTCTTCACAGATTTCATGAATATCCACATCAGGTTCCTGTTTCTTCAGAATATGTGTGTAAACATACTCCAGCACCAGGCCGGAAAGTATTCCGATCACCGCTTTGCAGGTCAGGATTTTCACAATTGTAACTACAGGAACTGCATTGGAGATCATGATCGGAAACATTTCATCTGAAGTAGACAGATACACCGCGATCAAAGTTCCCACTGTGATCACACGTCCGGCAAAAAGGCTGGATGCCGCTGCCGAAAATCCACACTGTGGGATCACTCCCAGAAGTCCACCCCATACTGGTCCGAATTTTCCGGCTGTACGGATTCTCTTTCGTGCTGCCGCACCTGTCTTATGCTCCAGCCATTCCATAAACAGATAAGTAAGAAAAAGAAAGGGTAGCAGCTTGATGCTGTCTATTACTGAATCTAATATAATCTCTGACATATAGTTCTCCTTATATTTGCACTTTATTTGTATTTGCAACTTATTTGCATTTTTGTATTATATAGTATTTTTATAATTTGTCAAGTCTGTAAACCATACAATTGAAACATTCCAAAAAAGACCATCTTGCAGATATGGGGGAAAATCCGGAAGATGGTCTTTTTATTCATGTTTTATTTATACAATATATAAGGATGTTATATCTGTATTATTCAGCAACTGCCTTAAATGCTTCATCAAGATCCTGAATGATATCGTCAATATTCTCTGTACCAATGGAAAGACGAATTGTATTTGGTTTGATACCCTGATCGAGAAGTTCTTCTTCTGTGCACTGGCTGTGTGTTGTTGTAGCCGGATGGATAACAAGAGATTTAACATCAGCTACATTGGCAAGCAATGAGAACAGTTCCAGATTATCAATGAAGTCCTTTGCCTTCTGCGCATCACCTTTAATCTCAAATGTAAAGATGGAACCGCCGCCATTCGGGAAGTATTTCTTATAAAGCTCCTGCTGAACCGGATCTGTGGATACAGACGGATGATGAACTTTCTCTACCTGCGGATGGTTATTTAAGTACTGAACAACTTTCAGTGCATTCTCTACATGGCGTTCAACACGAAGTGACAGTGTTTCAAGTCCTGAAGGAAAATGAATGAGCTTACCGGAGAGATGGTTGCACCTGTATCACGAAGAAGAATTGCACGAATCTTTGTAACAAATGCTGCCGGTCCGCATGCCTTTGTAAAGCTTACGCCATGATAGCTTGGGTTCGGTTCTGTCAGAGATGCGAATTTACCTGATGCTTCCCAGTCAAATTTACCACTCTCAACGATCACACCTCCGATTGTTGTACCATGTCCACCGATGAATTTAGTTGCAGAATGAACAACGATATCTGCACCATATTCGATTGGTCTTACAAGGTAAGGTGTTGCAAATGTGTTATCCACTACAAGCGGAATCTTATGTGCATGAGCAATCTTTGCGATAGCTTCAATATCAACTACATCAGAGTTCGGGTTTCCAAGAGTCTCGATGTAAACAGCTTTTGTGTTATCCTGAATTGCGTTCTCTACTTCTTCAAGATCAAATACATCAACGAATGTTGTTGTGATTCCATAAGCCGGAAGTGTATGCTCCAGAAGGTTTGTTGTTCCACCGTAAATATTCTTGGCTGCTACAATGTGGTCACCCTGCTGTGCAAGATTCTCAATTGTATATGTGATCGCTGCTGCACCGGATGCTACTGCAAGTGCCGCAGAACCGCCTTCAAGTGCTGCGATTCTTTTCTCGAATACATCTTCAGTCGGGTTTGTAAGACGTCCGTAAATGTTACCTGCATCTGCAAGTCCGAAACGTGCTGCTGCATGATCGCAATTTCTAAATACATAAGATGATGTCTGATAAATAGGTACTGCTCTTGCATCTGTAACCGGATCCGGACTCTCCTGTCCTACGTGAAGCTGTAATGTTTCAAATTTGAAATGTCTGTCTTTTCTTTCGATTTTTTTGCTCATGTGTATATCCTCATCTTTCTCTGATTTATAATAATCTTTTTCTCTGCAAAACTGATTCCGGCTCTTAAGCCCCTTATCTGCAAGTCATTTTTTGTTTCTACGCTTTTCATATCGGTTTGATATGATTTAGCATAGTTGTATATTACCATTTAATTCCTAGTACGTCAATAGGAAATTTTCTATAGCGTTTAATAGCTAATAACTATAACGTTTCCAAAAAACAGTGCAGATAAGACAGTCCGACAAAATGCGAAAGACAAGGAAAATCTGTCATTTAATACAATTTTCAATCACGCCGCCGCCTACAACGATATCACCATCATATAACACAACTGCCTGCCCTCTGGTGATAGCTCTCTGTGGTTTATCAAAACGCACGTGCAGCACTCCATCTTCCGTCTGCCATGCTACGGCCTCCTGCTCCGGATGACGGTAACGGATCTTTGCTTTCAGTCTCATTGGCTCCTTCAGAGATTCACAGGAAATCAGATTGACCTTTGTTGCAGTCAGTTCCGAATGGAAAAGATCCTCATTATTTCCCAGAACCACCTGATTGGTCTTTGGAGAAATATCACACACATACAGTCTGGATGCTGCCGGAATACCAAGTCCTCTTCTCTGGCCAAGTGTATAGTGGATGATTCCTTTATGTTTACCAAGAATGTTTCCTTCTGTATCTACAAAATCGCCCGGGATTGATTTACGTCCTGTGTACTGTTCAATAAACTTTGCATAATCACCGTCCGGTACGAAACAGATATCCTGGCTGTCATGCTTTCTGGCATTAACAAAGCATGCTTCTCTGCGATCTCACGCACTTCCGTTTTGCGAAGCCCGCCAAGAGGCAGGGAAATATGCGCAAGCTGCTCCTGTGTCAGCATATAAAGCACATAACTCTGATCCTTCGTATCATCCACAGCTTTCTTTAATAAGTAACGGTTCTTCTCCTCATCATATTCCACACGTGCATAATGTCCGGTTACAATATAATCATACTCCAGTTCACGCATTCTCTGAAACATCTTGTCAAATTTCAGATAACGATTGCAGTCAATGCAGGGATTTGGCGTGGCTCCATGCTCATAGGCATCCACAAAGCGGTCCATAACATCCTCTTTAAACCTCTCGGAAAAGTTAAAAACATAGTACCTGATCCCCATTCTGTAGCAGACATTTCTGGCATCCTCCACATCATCCAGAGAACAGCAGGTTTTCTCTCTCTTTACTCCTATGTCCTCATTGTGAAATAATTTCATGGTAGCACCGATACATTCATCACCGGTTTCCTTTGTAAGCAGAGCTGCCACAGAGCTGTCCACTCCGCCGCTCATTGCGATAATTGCTTTTCTCATTTTTATTCCATCCTGTTCTGTGATCCGATTACACGGAATATTATTGTTTATGATAATTTTATTTATGTTATGATAGCTGTTCTGCAAAATACTGAACAGTTACATAAAAATCATTTGTACAGCATATCTATTCTAACACATTTATGTAAAATAAAAAGCCTAAAAGGCTTTTTATTTTACACAAATAATGGAGTAGAATAGTAACGGTCACCGGAATCCGGAAGAAGAGCTACGATTGTTTTTCCTTTATTCTCCGGTCTCTTAGCCAGCTGGATTGCCGCATAGAGAGCCGCACCGGAAGAAATACCAACAAGAATTCCCTCATGTTTGGCGATCAGCTTGCCAACTGTAAAAGCATCCTCATTCTCAACCGGAAAAACCTCATCATAAACCTCTGTATTTAATGCCTTCGGAACAAATCCCGCACCGATTCCCTGAATCTTATGCGGACCGCTCTTTCCCTGAGAAAGTACAGGGGAAGTTGCAGCTCTACTGCCACTACTTTCACGTCAGGATTCTGGGATTTCAGATATTCACCAACACCGGTGATCGTTCCGCCTGTACCAACACCTGCCACAAAAACATCTACCTGTCCGTCTGTGTCTCTCCAGATTTCCGGACCTGTGGTCTTTTTGTGGATTGCAGGATTTGCAGGGTTATCAAACTGTCCCGGAATAAAACTGTTCTCATATTCCTTCGCAAGTTCGTTTGCTTTGGCGATTGCGCCATTCATACCTTTTGTTCCATCTGTCAATACGATTTCTGCACCGTATGCTTTCAGAATATTCCTTCTCTCAACACTCATTGTCTCAGGCATCGTAAGTATCACTCTGTATCCTTTGATTGCAGCAAGAGAAGCAAGACCGATTCCGGTGTTACCTGATGTAGGCTCGATGATCACTGCGCCAGGCTTCAGAACGCCTCTCTCTTCAGCGTCTTCGATCATACTCAGGGCGATACGGTCTTTGGCACTTCCTGCCGGGTTAAAATACTCAAGCTTCACAAGTATTCTCGCTTCCAGCCCAAGCTCTTTTTCAAGATTTCCAACCTCAAGGAGAGGAGTATTTCCAACCAGTTCCGCTGCATTTTTATAGATTTTTGCCATGAGTTCGTCCTCCTTATTTCATACTAAGTATATATGAATTATATGTTATATACATGATATTCTATAAATCCATTGTTGTCAAGAGGGAAAATCAAATTACATAATCATTTCCCATCTCTTCATACCAGTCTTTAAGATCCTGCAATGTAACCTTATCCAGTACTCCCTCAATAGCTTCATCAAGCATCTTCCAGAGACGGAGTGTGACGCATTCCCCGGCTCTGCTGCACTGATTCGGTTCTCCTCCAGACAGGCTACCGGCTTCATGCTGCCTTCTGTCAGTCTCAGAATAGTTCCCACCGTATATGTTTCCGGCTCTCTGGCAAGCATATACCGCCCTGTGCCCCTCTCAGGCTCTTTACCATATCCCGTCCTTCTTTAATGATTGAAATATCTCGTTCCAGATATTTTTCTGAAATATTTTCCCTTGCAGAAATATCTTTGATCTTGACCAGTTCTCCTGTATTATGAACTGCAAGATCAAGCATAAGTCTCAGAGCATATCTTCCTTTTGTAGAAATCTGCATTTTTCAAAACCTCCTGATTAAATTTCGTCGGATTATCATTGTTTTCTTTTATTATATAGTATTCCTAGTCATATAGTCAAGATGTATTCAACTTTCCTATATGAATATACAAAAAATCACAGAACCATCCCCAGTCCTGTGATTCTCTCACTGTCTTATACAGTATTATTTCTCCAGTTCTTCTGCTGAAGTAAATACATTAAATCCATTATTCTTAAGAATGCATTCTGTCACTGCACCATCCTCCGTCTGAAGAATTACTACAGGTCTGAGATCTTTTCTGTGGAAAGAAGTATAAATATAGTCAAGACTTACATTACTGTCTGATGCTACTTTCAGGAGTTCATCCAGACCGCCTACCTGATCTTTCATATCAACTACGATCGCCTGTGTAATACGATTCATATATCCACTCCTGTTTAAAACAATTTCCGCTTTATCCGGATCGTTGCAGATCATACGGAAGATTGCAAACTCCGGTGCATCGAAGCATGCAAATCCATAAATATTAATCCCGTTATCTGCAAGTATCCCTGTCACTCTTTTCAGACTTCCTGCTTTATTTTCCACAAATACAACATTCTGTTTGATCATCTCTTTTATCCTCCGGTCGACTCTCTCAGTATCTTTATAATCCCTCATCCACATATTTCTTAATATTGGATGTATTTACATATTTCGTCATATGCTCACCGTCTGTGATCACCAGAGTCGGAGCCTGCATAATTCCAAACTCCTTCACCATCTCCGGATTCTTCTCCGCATCAATAATCTCGAACTCCCTGCCTTCCAGTATCTTCTTCGCCACTCTGCAGTTCGGACAAGTACTGGTTGTAAACAGGTATTTATGTGATGCCACAGGTTCTATCTTCACATCATCCTTAGTCACAGTAACTACACTGGCATGAACCGGCTGTATTTTTCTGATATCTGAATGCATCACATCATAAAGCGTACGGTTCTTATACTCCTGTGCTTTACCGTCATTCCAGTTCTGTACAGGTCTGTAATATCCTGTGATACGACTGTAAACCTCCGCCTTCTTACCACATTTCGGACAAGTGAAATGCTCTCCGCTGATGTAGCCATGTTCCTTACATACAGAATAGGTCGGCGAAATCGTATAATACGGCAGTTTATAATTCTCTGCGATCTTACGTACCAGTGCTGCTGCTGCTTTCCAGTCAGGAAGCTTCTCACCGATAAATGCATGGAATACAGTACCTGATGTATAAAGCGTCTGCAGATCATCCTGAATATCCAGTGCATCAAAAATATCTGTGGTATATTCAACCGGAAGATGAGAACTGTTTGTATAATAAGGAGTATCCCCTTCCTTGCCTGCAGTCTTAATATCCGGCCAGCGTTTTCTGTCGTGTTTGGCCAGACGATAGGCAGTAGATTCAGCAGGAGTTGCCTCAAGATTAAACAGTTCTCCTTCGTACTTCTCCTGATAATCGGACAGACGTTCCCGCATATGAAGAAGAACCTCTTTTGTAAACCTCTGCGTACGCTCATCAGACATATCTTTTCCCAGCCAGCGGGCATTCAGACCAACCTCGTTCATTCCCACCAGTCCAATGGTAGAGAAATGATTGGAAAAGCTTCCAAGATATCTCTTTGTATAAGGATATAATCCCTCATCCAGCAGCTTACCAATTACTTCACGTTTAATATGCAGAGAACGTGCGGAAATATCCATTAAGCGATCCAGACGATTGTAAAACTCTTCCGGTGTCTTGGAAAGATATGCGATACGCGGCATATTTATAGTTACTACCCCCACAGAACCGGTACTCTCTCCTGATCCGAAGAAACCACCGCTCTTCTTGCGGAGTTCTCTCAGATCCAGACGCAGACGGCAGCACATACTGCGGATATCACTTGGTTTCATATCACTGTTAATATAGTTTGAGAAATACGGTGTTCCATATTTGGATGTCATCTCAAAAAGAAGGCGGTTATTCTCTGTATCAGACCAGTCAAACTCATTTGTTATGGAATAGGTCGGAATAGGATACTGGAACCCGCGTCCGTTGGCATCCCCCTCGATCATGGTCTCAATAAATGCCTTATTGATCATATCCATCTCTTTTTTGCAGTCTTTGTACTTGAAATCCATATTCTTTCCGCCTACGATAGCCGGAAGCTCTGCAAGATCATCCGGTACTGTCCAGTCCAGCGTAATGTTGGAGAAAGGTGCCTGTGTTCCCCATCTGCTTGGGGTATTGACTCCATAAATAAAAGACTCAATACATTTCTTCACTTCCGGATAGCTTAAATTATCTGCCTTGACAAAAGGTGCCAGATAAGTATCAAAGGATGAGAAAGCTGCGCTCCGGCCCATTCATTCTGCATAATCCCAAGAAAGTTTACCATCTGATTGCAGAGAACACTCAGATGCTTTGCAGGTGAAGATGTAATCTTGCCTTCAATACCGCCAAGTCCCTCCTGGATCAGCTGTTTCAGTGACCATCCTGCACAATATCCGGTCAGCATGGACAAGTCATGAATATGAATATCCGCATTTCTGTGTGCATCTGCGATTTCATTGTCATAAATCTCAGACAGCCAGTAATTTGCAGTAACTGCACCGGAGTTGCTTAAGATCAGACCTCCAACTGAATAAGTAACTGTGGAGTTCTCCTTTACACGCCAGTCCTCAACCTTCACATAACTGTTTACGATTTCTTTGTAATCCAGGATCGTTGACTTCATGTTGCGAACCTTTTCCCTCTGCTTGCGGTAAAGAATGTAGGCTTTTGCCACATCTGCATATCCGGCCTGGATCAGCACATTCTCCACACTGTCCTGAATTTCTTCTACTGTAATCTTATTATCTGTAATCTTTTTCTGAAAATCAGAAGTAACACGCAGCCCTAAGAGATCAATCATCTCTTCGCTATAATTTTTCTCTTTTGCATCAAAGGCTTTATGGATAGCCGCTGTGATCTTGCCTATTTTAAACTCATCCACTTCGCCATCACGTTTTACTACCTGAAACATATCTAATGCCCCCATTTTCTCTTGTTAATCTGTTTCTCCTGCATATTCTTACCGGAGATATTTCTGTCGTTACTGTCCACTTTGCTCTGAGTAACACTGTAGGTTCATTGTATCAGAGTATCAACCGGTTCGTCAACACGACAAAAATAACCAACATAATGTTCCTCATTTTCGCAAAAGGCACAATATATTGGTATTTTTCTTATTTTTCAAAATATTTTTTTATACAACTCTGGCGTAGATTTCTTTCGGCACCCTTGCCTTCACAGCAATCCCTTCCTCTGTGTATTCCTCTGAGATAAGCTGCCCATATTCGCGGATCAGCTGGATTTTTCCTGCTTCCTGATAAGGGAAAAGGCGCTCCACATAAATCTGTTCTTCAGCAAGAAGCTTCTCCAGAAGATCATTCAGATCTGCAAGACCCTCGCCTGTCTTTGCAGAGACCTTCAGCGTATAGTCCGATTTAAAATCTCGCAGTACGCATGCCCCCCGGCGCATCCTGCTTATTAAAGAGTGTGATGATCTTCTTTCCCATCACTCCCAGTTCTTTTAATGTCTCATATACCACATGCATCTGCATCTCTGCCTGCGGATTGGAAGAATCTACCACATGGATAATATAATCTGCATATTTGGCCTCTTCCAATGTGCTCTTGAATGCTTCGACCAGATGATGCGGAAGCTTATGGATAAATCCAACCGTATCTGTGAGAAGAATCTGCTGTCCGTCCTTCAAATTCAAAAGTCTGGTAGTTGGATCCAGTGTAGCAAACAGTTTATCCTCTGATAAAACCTCTGAGCCTGTCAGTGTGTTCAGCAGCGTAGATTTTCCCGCATTTGTATATCCTACGATCGCAGCAGTCTTCATATTGCCTCTGGCCCGGCTGGAACGGATCAGTTCCCTGTGTTTCTCCACCTGGGATAATTCCTGCTTCAAAGCAGAGATCCTTGTACGGATAAGACGACGGTCTGTCTCCAGCTTTTTCTCTCCCGGACCTCTGGTTCCGATTCCACCTCCCAGACGGGAAAGAGATTCCCTGAGACCGACCAGACGGGCAGATCTGTAGCGAAGCTGTGCAAGCTCTACCTGTATTTTACCCTCACTGGTATAGCTCTCGCTGCAAAAATGTCCAGAATCAATAATGTCCTGTCCATCACCTTACAGTCCAGTTCCCGCTCCAGATTATTCAGCTGTGCAGGAGAAAGTTCGTCATCACAGATAATTCCGGTTGCATCCATAGCATATACCAGTGCACGTACTTCCTCTATCTTTCCTTTTCCAATATAAGTTCCGGGATGCACAGACTCACGATTCTGAATGATTCTTCCACTGTAACAGCTCCCGCAGTTGATGCAAGCTCCTTCAGTTCATCCAGGGATTCTTCCACATTATCATGATCATCCGTCTGCACTCCCACAAGAACCACCCGTTCTTCAAGCTTTCCAAATTCTTCCATAAATTCTCCTCAGTCAGATGGATATTACACACGCGTTTTAAGAAATGCAAGTTCTTTCTTAACAGTTTTATCTTCCGGGTATAATTCCAGATATTCCTGTGCTTTCTGCAAAGCAGTCTGAAAATCCAGTTTCTTCTCATAGACTACGATCTCATTAAACAGCAGACTCTGCATATCCTCCGCTCCTGCCTCATGGATTCCGCTTTCTATATCAGAAAGGGCACTGTCATAATCCCCATCCTCTATATCACACAGTGCAAGTCCGTTAAATCCTTTGGCTCCGTTTTCCGCCTGTGATACATACTGCTGAAACATTGCTTTTGCATTTGCGCTGTCTCCTTTATCCATATATACCATACCAAGCAGAACCAGTGCCTCCGTATTATCGCCGTCTATGGCCTGTTTCAGTTCACTTTCAGCATTTTCATAATCATCCATATAATAATAAACTCTGCCGCGGTCACAATGATCCTCTGCATTTTTTGCAGTTCCTGACAAAGCAGCTTCCAGATAACGGGTTCCGTCTGCTTCCATATCCCTGTTCAGATATGCCCCGTAGATCTGGATAGCTCTGTCATAAGTTGCATCTTCGCCGTAGGCCTGTTCAAAATTAGCAGAAGCTTCCTCATAGGAATCCATGGCCAATGCTGTTTCTCCCGTAAGGAAGTACAGATCCGCATCCATTTTATAGTTTTCTGCCAGAGTCTGGCAGTCTTCCAGTGCTGCCTCATAATCCTTTACTTTGAGATAAGCCACAGCTCTATACGACAGAATATCTTTTTTTAATGCTTTGCCAACTTTGTCACATTTAAGCGCATCATTGAAATATGTTATGGCTTCTTCATAGTTTCCAAGCTTGAGTTTCGCTACACCTGCACCTCTGTACGACTGTGCAGGCTTCACTCCTTCAGAAATTGCTGTCTCGTATTCTTCAAGTGCTGCCTCATAATTTCCCTGTTCCAGATCCTGTGCAGCCTGTTTATAATTCTTTGTATTTCCCACATTGCAGCCTGTCAGAAGTCCAAGGCTTAAGCAGACAGCAGTCAGAAATAATCTTTTTTTTCTATTATACATGTAATTCCTTTGCCAGTAAATCAGTCAATGAGCAATCCTTCGGATTCCATTACCTTTACTACATGATCAACATTCTCAAGGCAGAGTTCATCTGTTCCGGCTTCTACCATAACACGAATCAATGGCTCTGTGCCACTCTCGCGTACCAGAATACGCCCATCACTTCCCAGTTTCTTTGCAACTTCCTCTACAGCAGCAACTACCTTCGGATTCTCTCTCGCAGTCTTCTTGTCTGCCACCCGGACATTTCTGAGAAGCTGTGGATAAACCTTCATTTCCCTTGCCAGATCACACAGAGTTGCTTTCTTCTCTACACACGCTTCCATTACCATGAGAGAAGTAAGGATTCCATCACCTGTTGCAGCGTAACGGCTGAAAATAATATGTCCGGACTGCTCACCGCCAAGACTGTATCCATTCTCCATCATATTCTCTGCCACATATTTATCTCCTACTGCAGTCTGCTCATATTTCATACCCTCTCTCTCCAGAGATTTGTACAGACCGAGGTTTGACATAACAGTGGTTACTACTGTATCATCTTTTAATCTGCCCTGCTCCTTGAGATATTTTCCACATACATACATAATCTTATCACCGTCGACCACATTTCCCTTATGGTCAACAGCAATACAGCGATCTGCATCACCATCATAAGCAAAACCGATATCCAATCCATTGTCCACAACATATTTCTGCAGGACTTCAATATGGGTAGAGCCACAGTTTGTATTGATATTTGTACCATCCGGCTGGTTATTGATCACATAAGTCTTTGCCTGAAGTGCCTCAAATACACTCTTTGCAATAGCTGAAGAACTTCCGTTTGCACAGTCAAGCCCTACTTTAATGCCTTTGAAATCCCTGCTTGGAATAGAGATCAGATGTCCGATATAACGATTCCTTCCTGAAGCAAAATCCACAGTGCGTCCAATATCTTCTTTAGTTGCCAGAGGAAGATCCTCGATCAGGCCATCCAGATATGCTTCAATCCTTGCTTCTACTTCCGCTTCAATCTTCTGTCCGTTTCCATTGAGAAGTTTGATACCATTATCATAGAATGGATTATGGCTTGCGGAGATCATAATACCACAGTCAAAATCCTCTGTACGTACTGCATAGGAAACACTTGGGTCGTCGTTACATGAAGAAGATATACATCTGCACCGGACGCTGTCAGACCTGCAACAAGTGCATATTCAAACATATAACTGCTTCTTCTTGTATCTTTTCCAATAACAATCTTAGCTTTATGGTCTCTTCCATAATACCAGCCTACGTAGCGCCCCACCTTAAATGCATGATCTACTGTCAGTTTAACATTTGCTTCTCCACGAAATCCATCTGTTCCAAAATATTTTCCCATAATTGCTCTCCTTTACTTTTTACAATATCCTCTGTTTCTGCACTGCATACTGTATTTCCCGGATCACACCCAAAACTGCTTTTAATCAGATCAGACATGTCTCCTGCGAAAGCTGCAGATATCTGCTTAACTTATTGATAAAGTCCCTGAGGATATATACCCGCTTCTGTAAGATTTTTAAATGCTCTCGTTACTGTTTCTTTATCTTCCTGATAGGTTACACCAAACCATGTATCCTTTGTCTCCAGGACATCAACTTTAGCACTTTCATTTTTGATCAGATGGTCAACTAACTCCGGAAGCAGATATTCCTTTTTTGTATCTTCCGGTGCGAGTCCACTGAGAAATTCTGCAAATCCTTCTCGAGAACCTCCATAAAGTCCGGCGTCAGTCCCCACATATTCATGGACACCAGATCCTTTACATCCAGTTCCTGCACACTTCCGTCCGCATTTCTTGACTCTGCACCTGTGGCAGTCTTAAATATATCATGTGTCTCTGTCACACCTGTAAGCTGTCCATTCTTAATATGACAGATTCCTCTGGTAACACTTCCATTATCGCTCAATGTATTTCCAAGCCTGAAACCGGCCATGCAGATATGGAGTTTTCCGTCCTTTTGCTGTTCCTGCACAAGATAATCATGCACCTTCACATAAGCTTCTTTCCCATAATAATCATCTGCATTGATAACAATAAATGGCTCATCCAGAACCTTCTTTGCAGCAAGTACAGCCTGTCCGGTTCCCCAGGGTTTCGTGCGGTCAGCCGGTTTCGTAAATCCCTCCGGCAGATCATCAAGCTCCTGGAATACATATTCTACTTCCGTAATTTTCTCAATACGCTCGCCGATCACTCTGCGAAACTCTTCTTCCAGATCTTTACGGATAATAAACACTACTTTGTCAAATCCGGCTTCCAGCGCATCGTGGATGGAATAATCCATAATAATCTCTCCACATGGTCCCACCGATGCAAGCTGCTTGATTCCTTTTCCAAAACGACTTCCGATTCCTGCCGCCATAATCACAAGTGCTGTTTTCTGCATAAATATTTTCCTCCTGACATTCTTCTCTCATATCAATACTTTTTCTGTCATCTTCTGTCACATACCCTCTCCGCAATATTCTATTCCGCATCCTGAAGATTACTTAATTTTGCTGCCTGATCTGCTGCGATCAGACTGTCAATGATCTCATCCAGATCCCCGTTCAGAACATTCTCCAGTCTGTGCAGTGTCAGTTTGATTCTGTGGTCTGTCACACGGCCCTGTGGAAAATTATAAGTTCTGATCTTCTCTGAACGGTCACCTGTTCCAATCTGGCTTCTTCTTGCCTCAGCCTCAGCATCATGCTGTTTGGCAAGCTCCATCTCATACAGACGGGAGCGAAGAACTTTCAGTGCTTTATCTTTATTCTTAAGCTGTGACTTCTCATCCTGGCAGGAAATTACGATTCCGGTAGGAATATGTGTCAGTCGCACAGCAGAGTCTGTTGTATTGACACACTGTCCGCCGTTTCCGGATGCACGGAACACATCGAATTTACAGTCATTCATATCCAGATGGAAATCGATTTCCTCTGCTTCCGGCATAATAGCAACTGTACAGGTAGAGGTATGGATACGTCCGCCGGATTCTGTTTCCGGAACTCGCTGTACACGATGTACACCACTTTCATATTTCAGTCTGGAATAAGCACCTGCACCTGTGATCATAAATGTTACTTCCTTAAATCCGCCGATTCCGTTCTCATTGAGACTCATCATTCTGTTTTCCAGCGGCGGGATTCTGCATATTTCACATACATACGGTAAATCTCTGCTGCAAAAGGGCAGCTTCATCCCCACCTGCACCTGCACGGATCTCCACAATAACGTTCTTGTTATCATTAGGATCTTTCGGAAGAAGAAGGATCTTAAGTTCATGCTCCAGTTCCTCTACATTCTTCTTTGCCTCAGACAGTTCTTCCTTCAGCATTTCCCGCATATCTTCATCTTTCTCTTCCTCAAGCATGGAAAGACTGTCCTGTATCGTTTCTTTGTTTTTCTTATACTCCCGGTAAGCATCTACTATCGGCTGCAGATCGCTCTGCTCTTCATCAGCTTCTGAAAATGTTCCTGATTATCGGTAACTCCCGGCTCTCCAAGCTCATTAAGCACCTCTTCAAAACGAATGAGCAGATCGTCTAATTTATCAAACATATTTATCCTCCTGTAATTTCTTTCGCCCCAGAACCACCCGGTCCAACCCGGCCAGATCCTGCCTTATCTCAATATCTTCAAATTTATATTTCCGCAAAAGAGCTGCCACATCTTCTCCCTGGCTGCATCCGATTTCATACAAAAGCCAGCCACCCGGAACAAGATGATCCTGTGCCTGTTTCGTGATAGCCCTGTAAAAATAAAGTCCATCTTCCATACCATCCAGTGCCATACGCGGATCATGCAATTTTACTTCATCCATAAGATCTTCAATTTCCGCCGTAGGAATATATGGCGGATTTGATATAATCATATCATAAGCTCTGCTATAATTTCTATTACTATTTTCGCATTCTGTCATTTTTACAGTATCTTTTACAGCAGTCCTTTTCATATACTCTGTTCCGTACACAATGTTCTGCATTTCAGAAAACAGATTACTCTGTACGAATTCCGCATGCTCTGCCACTTCCAGTGTCCGTGCATTCCGCACAGCCACTTTCAGTGCCTCATCTGACAGATCCACGCCTGTTCCGTGTGCATCAGCTCTCTCCTTCAGAATACTGATAAGAATACAGCCGGATCCTGTACACATATCAAGAATATATGGATTTTTCACAGCTTTCATGCATTCAAGAGCGGACTCCACAAGTGTTTCCGTATCCTGTCTGGGTACCAGTACATTCTTATCCACATAAAATTCATGCCCCATAAAAAGCCTGATGCGTCAGATGCTGCAGCGGTATGTGTCCCGCACGTCTGCTGATCAGTTCCAGATATCTTTCAGCAACACTTTCTGTGACACTTTCTTCTCCGTATGCAAAATAATACGCCCGGCTTTTTCCTGTGACATATTCCAGGAGAAGCCAGGCATCCAGCCCGGCTTCCTTAATCCCCGCCTGTGCAAGGATCATCTGTCCTTTTTTTAATAATCCTGTCAGAGTTTCTCCGTTCATTGTTCTGCTTCAACTCCAAATTCTTCCTTCAGATATGCTTTCCAGTCAAAAACCGCCTCTACAGCCCTGATTGCAACCTCTGCCATATCTGCTGTCGGTTCCTTAGTTGTAAGTTTCTGCATTGCCAGACCCGGTTTACTGAAAAAGTCAGCAAGTTTGCTGTCTGATCTTCCAGCCCACTGAATAATCTCAAAAGATATTCCTGCTACAACCGGCACCATAAGAAGTCTTCCAAACAGTCTCACCCAGTAAAATGGAACCAATACAAAAATAAAATGCAGAAAAATGCTGACCAGCATAACCAGAAACAGAAAACTGGTTCCACATCTCTTATGCAGTCTGGAGCTTGCAAGAACATTATCCACCGTAAGCGCAGTCCATGTTCCACGCAGTTAATGCACTTATGCTCTGCTCCATGATACATAAATGTTCTCTGAATATCCTTCATTCTGGAAATCAGAAGCATATATCCCATAAACAATGCAAGCTTTACAAATGCCTCAACTATTGTAACTGCAAATTCCGAAGCGCCAACTTCTGCAAAGACTTGCAAGAGCGTATGGCAGCAACATAAAGGCGGCAACTGATACCACGATCGAGACAGCAACTGTCACATATAACAGCCATTTGAACTGCTTATCTTCTTTTGCCTTTTTTTGCAGCAAGCTCCTCTTCTGAAAGAGCAGCATTCTTCTGCTTATCCTCTTCGTCCTCCTCATCCCCTGCGATCTCTGCTGAATACATCAGACATTTTGTGCCGACCACCAGAGAATCCACGAAGCTTACCACACCTCGGATCAGTGGATATTTGAGAAATTTTGCATTTCCGAATACACATTTGTAATCTTCTACTTTTAATTCAATCTCATTGTCCGGTCTGCGGACAGCAATGGAATATTTATCCTTATGGCGCATCATAATGCCTTCCATTACAGCCTGACCGCCGATGTTTGATGATTTCATTATTTTCTCCCAAAGAAACAAGAAAGGCTGAGATTTCCCAACCTCAACCTTCTCAATTCTTACTATATTCTGATTATTTGTTCAGGCCGTATTTCTTATTAAACTTATCGATACGTCCACGAGCCTGAGCTGCTTTCTGCTGACCTGTATAGAATGGATGACATTTAGAGCAGATTTCTACGTGGATGTCCTGTTTTGTAGATCCTGTTACGAATGTGTTACCACAGTTGCAGGTTACAGTTGCCTGATAATAATTAGGATGGATTCCTTCTCTCATGATTTTCACCTCTCTGTAAAGATTCTATTTTCTATTCGTATTTCATTTGACGAATTTACTATTTAAACAGCTTTATGAGTATAACATATCGTCCAATGGAATTGACAGTTTAATTTTTAAAATTTAATTTTTAAAAATTTTATTTAATAATTTTTTGTTTAACTTGAGAACGGAAGCGAAACAGTAACT
>ENA-OQIM01000098-OQIM01000098.1-human-gut-metagenome-genome-assembly--contig:-NODE-98-length-26935-cov-2.435281_pt1 | contig 26935 bp, 36 predicted proteins | sample MGYA00242579_ERZ504744 | MGnify/ENA primary metagenome ERZ504744 (study PRJEB26092, sample SAMD00036441) | human gut metagenome | host: Homo sapiens | study: EMG produced TPA metagenomics assembly of...
GAAAAAAGAAAATATCTAAGAATATGGACTGTATGATTCATCTGCCGAACAGAATATGCAGAAGTATTTTAGGAAAAGAGAGGTATGAGAGCATAAAGGAAAAAATAAAATGGAAAGGATAGCGTATGGATGTTTCAATTATTATTGTTAATTACAATTCCATAGACTTAACAATCGATTGTGTCAATTCAATATTTCAACAAACTGCGGATGTAAAATTTGAGATTATTATCGTGGATAATGCATCAAAGAACAAAGAAGCAGAAAGATTACAGGCGGAATTTGAAAACAGCGTTAAGATGATAGAGGCAGAAACAAATCTTGGATTTGGAAAAGCGAACAATCTGGGAACAAAATACGCAGCGGGGGATTATGTATTTTTTCTTAATCCCGATACGGTTTTGATGAACAATGCAGTAAAAATTTTATGGGAAGAGATGAAAAACAATCCAGATATGGGATGTACAGGCGGAAATTTATATACACCGGAGAGAATGCCGTGTCCGTCTTTTTGTTTAAGGTTTGATGATTTGGGAACGGAAAAGAGATATGCATCCTGGCGGTATTTGATGCTGTCAAAAGCAGAACAAAAATTATACAGAAAACATCCTGCATTGCAGATACGAAGAAAAGATTTTAACGATACGAATCAAAAGATAGAAGTTGCCTATATATTTGGGGCAGACATGATGGTGAAGAAAAAACTCTTTGAGCAGTTGGAGGATTGATGAGGATTTTTTATGTATGCAGAGGAGGAAGAGCTGTCCTGGAGAATTAAAAAAAAGAGGTGAAAAAATTTATAATATACCACAGGCAAAGATTATTCATCTGGAGGGAGCGACTTTAGAGAAACAGCATGATTTTAATGAAAAACAATTCACCCTTCGAATAAATGGAACGATGACGTATTTCTGGAAACGATATGGGAGAGAAGGCATATATCAATTTTATAAATTTCGTGCATTAAGATATCAGAGACTCAAAAAAATTGCTGAGATTCAGAAGAAAAGCGGTGTGAGCTTTCAGTTTGAAACTCGTTTGAGATGTCTTTTGGAATGTTTTGAAAAAATCATGGAAAAAACAGAAGGTGAGGGGAAGAAAAATGGCAGAAGTTAAGGATGGGAAAGGAGTTAAGCTGATTGCATTTTACCTGCCTCAGTTTCATACAATACCATTGAACGACCAATGCTGGGGCAAGGGGTTTACCGAATGGACAAATGTACGAAAAGCACAAGCATTATTTTCCGGGCATGATCAGCCCAAAATCCCACTGGACCTTAACTATTATGATTTAATGGATGATCAGGTAAAGATCTGGCAGAGTAATCTGGCAAAAAAATATGGGATTTTCGGATTTTGCTATTATCATTATTGGTTTAAACATGGTGAGAAGTTGTTGGAAAAACCGGCGGAACAAATGCTGAAAAACAAAAAAATAGAGATCCCATTTTGCTTTTGCTGGGCCAATGAAAACTGGAGTAAGAACTGGATGGTGGAGATCAGGAAATCATCATGGAGCAGGATTATGGCGGAAAAGAAGAGTGGGAACGGCACTTTCAGTATCTGCTGAATTTTTTTCAAGATGAACGATATATAACAGTAGATGGGCGCCCATTGCTCGTTGTTATAAGCCGGAACAAATGATCGATATTTATAAGATGGCATCGTATTTTAGAAGAAGAGCAAAAGAAGAAGGCTTTCCGGATTTATGTCTGGCATTTCAATTTCCGGCGTATTATTCAGATATGTATTACAGAAACGATATTTTTGATTATCAAATTGAATTTGAGCCTGTATATTCACGAAATATCGAAAGCCAGGAGCTACCTGGAACAAGCAGAAAAATTTCTTTGATCAGAAAATTTTGTGGAGAGGAAATGGTGTCGTTTTATCGAAAATGTCGAAAGAAGAAAGGAAGAATGTATTGGAAGAAAGAGCAGAGTCTGGGAATGTATTTTACGATGAGATATGGGATTTGATTTTAAATGCGAAATGGAAGAAAAATTTTGGCCGGGGTGTTTTGTAGATTGGGATAATACGCCAAGAAATAAACATGGAGTTATGGTCAGTGGATTTTCCGTAGAAAAGTTTGCTGAATATATGAAAATACTGGTACAAAGAGCACGGAAGGAGGAAAAGCCGGTAATATTTATTAATGCATGGAATGAATGGGGAGAAGGTGCTTTTCTGGAACCGGACACAAGATATCAGTATCGAAAGCTTGAAGCAATAAAAGAAGCATTAGAATAGGGAAAAGGGTAAATGAGAAATATAATTTCCGAAAAGAATGAGACAAATTGCTGTGGATGTGGAGCCTGCAGTAAATGCTGCCCCAGACATGCGATTTACATGGAAGAGGATGAAAATGGTTTTGATTATCCTAAAATAGATGAATCGAAGTGTACGGAGTGCGGAAAATGTTTAAAAGTCTGCAGTTTTGAGAAAAAAGAGCAATCACGAAAAGAAACGTATGCGGCACAGGCAAAGGACGCTGATCTGGAAGAAAATGCTTCGGGGGGAATCTTTACCGTGCTGGCGCAGGAAGTGCTAAAAAGAAAAGGAATTGTCTATGGATGTGCTATGCTTTATGAAAACCAAAACTTAGTAATAAAACATATCGGGATAGATAAAATAGAGGAACTTTGTAAATTAAAGGGTTCAAAATATGTACAAAGCAATTTGGAAAATGTATATGTTGAAATTAAGCGGCATATGGAACATAACGAGACTGTGTTGTTTAGTGGAACGCTTGTCAGATAGCAGGACTGAGAGGATACCTTCAGAGAACGTATGCAAATTTATATACAATAGAAATTATATGTCATGGTGTACCGAGCGCAAAATTATTCCAGAATTATTTAGGATACATAGAATCGAAAGAAGGAAAAAAAATAGCAGGATTTTATTTTCGAGATAAAAGCAGCGGGTGGAAGTTATACGGAAAAATGATATTGGAGAACAGGGATGGAAGTCAGAAAGAAAGATATTTTGAACCGGAAGAAAGCTCCTATTATCAAATGTTTTTAAATGGATACACATACCGGAAAAGCTGCTATTTTTGTCCGTTTGCATCAGAATATCGTCAGGGTGATATTACCATAGGAGATTATTGGGGGATAGAGCTGGTGCACCCGGAATATTTGAAAAAATATGGAGGTGAAATAGAGAAAGAAAAAGGAGTCTCCTGTCTGATTGTGAATAATGATCAGGGAAGGACTATGCTTGCGAAATATGGAAGTAACATTATAAAATATCCGTCATCTTATCAGCGGGCAGCAAAATATAATGCACAGCTGGTACAGCCGTCTGCACTGAAACGGCAGCGGGAGAAAGTAATGAAACTGCAAAAACAGAACTATGCATGTGTGGAACGGTGGTATCAGAAACGAAGAAACAGAATTCTGTTTGTGAGAAACTTCGTTCCATGATACCGAAAAGAATCAAAATATTTATAAGAAAAATCAAAGTTTAAGGTTAGAGAGAAAAAGATGGAACAACAATTTAAAACAGTTATTACGGCAAATTCAAAATGGATCAATCTTCATTTAAAGGAAACATATGAGTATAGAGACCTGATTTTTTTATTTGTGAGAAGAGATTTTATTTCGAAATATAAACAGACAATTTTAGGGCCTTTGTGGGCGGTGATACAGCCCCTGTTAACAACCATAGTGTTCACTGTGATTTTTGGTTCACTGGCAAACCTGACTACGCTGGATGTGAAAGCAACAGAAGAAACCGTAATTCCGGCATTTCTGTTCTATATGGCAGGTACGATCTGCTGGAGCTATTTTTCATCGACGGTCAGCAGTACGGCAAACACATTTATAACAAACAGTTCTATTATGGGAAAGGTATATTTTCCAAGGCTGGTATCTCCGGCAGCGTCAACCATATCTAATTTGATTTCCTTCGGTATTCAATTTGCCATGTTTTTGATTTTTTTGCTGTATTTTATATGGAAAGGGAAAATGGAAATTCGATTGTCCGGTTATCTCTTTCTATTTCCAATATTGATCATTCAGATGATGATGCTGGCGATGGGAGTTGGAATTATTGTTTCAGCGCTTACAACAAAATATCGTGATTTGGCGATGCTGATAGGCTTTGGATTACAATTATGGCAGTATGGAACGCCAGTTGCATATGGATTGCGGCTTGTACCTGAAAAATATATGAAGATTTATATGCTGAATCCAATGACGCCGATCATCACTTCATTCCGCTATATTTTTTTCGGAACAGGATATTTTCATGCAGGATACTATGGAGTGGGGTGGGGAAACACAATGATCTTATTTGTACTTGGAATTGTGTTATTCAATAAAGTGGAAAGAACATTTATGGATACCATTTAAGGAGAACAGGATGGCAGAAAAACAGATTATGGTCAAAATAGATCATGTATCAAAAGAATATAGACTGGGTGCAATCGGGGGAACAACATTACGGGAAGATCTGGAACGATTCCATGCAAAAATAAGAAAAAAAGAAGATCCGACACTGAAAATAGGCCAGAAAACACCAGAGTATGGAAAACGTTTTATGGCGCTGAAGGATATTTCATTTGAGGTAGAAAAAGGAGAAGCAGTAGGGATTATCGGACACAACGGAGCAGGAAAATCAACATTGCTGAAACTGCTGTCAAGAGTAACGGCACCAACAAAAGGAAGCATTGGAATGAATGGCCGTGTGGCATCTATGCTTGAAGTAGGAACGGGATTTCATCCGGAATTAACGGGACGTGAAAACATTTATATGAATGGGGCAATATTGGGGATGAGCCGTGCAGAAATCGGAGAAAAACTGGATCAGATTATTGCATTTTCCGAATGTGGAGAGTTTATCGATACGCCTGTAAAACGATATTCCAGTGGGATGTATGTTAAACTTGCATTTTCTGTGGCAGCTCATCTGGATAGTGAAATTATGATTATGGATGAGGTTCTGGCTGTCGGAGATATGAAATTCCAGCAGAAGTGTCTTGGACGGATGGGAAAGGCGGCAAATTCAGAAGAAAAAACGATTCTTTATGTGAGTCATAATATGAATACCATTCGTCAGCTTTGCACCCGCTGCCTTGTACTGGATCACGGCGAACTGATATTTGACGGCGGGGTAGAAAGAGCAATTGATTTGTATATGGATACAGCTGTTAAAAACGGAAGTGTAGATATTGATCTGAAAAATAAGAGAATGGCACATCTGCCGCCAGTTATTAAGGCGAAAATGACACATGTGCATCTTGTGGACAAACAGGTACCGGTATATGAATTTGAGGAAAAGCTGAAATTTGATTTGTCGGTTGAGGCCAAAACAAATATTTCCAATCTATCCGTGAGGGCAGAAATAAGATCAGCAGATGGAGGATCTGTTGCAGCGGGAATTTTGCAGGAATTTACATCCTTTTCGGCAGGAAGAAGCAAAATATTGGAAATGGAATTGCTGCTGCGTGGACTTGTACCGGGAAAATATTTCGTATTGCTGGTGATTTATAATGTAAACGAAATGGGAACTTACGATGACCTGGATGCAGTGTTTCCAGCATTTACATTTGAAATTCAGGATAGTAAACATGCTTTAAAGATTAACTGGAACGTAAATGCCTGGGGAAAAATTCGATTAGACGATTTGAAATGCGTGGGTGAGAGAGATGATTCCTAAAAAAATACATTATTGCTGGTTTGGGGGAAAGCCAATTCCAGATTCGGTCAGGCGATGCATGCAAAGCTGGCAAAAGTTCTGTCCAGACTATCTTATTGTAGAATGGAATGAAAAAAATTTTAATATAAAAGAATGCCCGCAGTATGTAATTGACGCATATCATAGGAAAAAGTGGGCATTTGTTACAGATTATGTAAGACTCCGGGTTGTGTATGAATATGGAGGGATATATTTTGATACAGATGTAGAATTAGTGAAAAAGATTGATTTTCTGCTAAAATACAGTGCTTTTTTTGGATTTGAAAATAAAAAATATATTTCTACGGGGCTTGGATTTGGCGCTGAACGGGGATGCGGTTTGTTGTATGAAATGATGGAGATGTATCAAACGATCCCGTTTATTTTAGAGGACGGATCAGAAAATAAGAAGACATGCCCGGTTATTAATACAGAAATCTTTTTGAAACACGGACTGGAACAAAAGGATAAGCAGCAGATTTTAGAGGGAAATATTATGATTTTACCATCCATTTGTATGTGCCCCATTGATTTTGAAACAGGATATAGAAGAAAATCAAAAAAAACAATTTCGGTTCATTGGTTTCATGCAAGCTGGATGGAAAGAGCAGAAAAAGAGTATCATAAAAAACATCGTCAGGCATTGTTAGAGGAAAAGAAAAATGATTGGAAATATCTTCCGAATCGTATGATTAAAAAGCTTTTGGGAGAAAAATCTACTTGAAAATAAAGGATGGATCAGATATGATAACGGTTAGTATTATAATTCCGGTTTATCAAGGGAAAAGCTATTTAAAACGGTGTATCGACAGTGTGCTGGCACAGAGTTGTCAGGAATATGAAATTATTTTAGTGGATGATGGTTCAACTGACGGTTCGGCCGAGATATGTGATGAATATGCTGAAAAACAGAAGACAATAACGGTGATTCATAAAGAAAACGGGGGACTTTCTTCTGCTAGAAATGCGGGCTTAGAAATTGCATCAGGGGAATACGTAATGTTTATTGATGCGGATGATGTGGTGCATAGTAAAATGCTTGAAACAGAGCTGAAAGTTTTGAAAGAGGAAAATGCGGATATCTTTATCTGCGGATTAAAACATTTTGCTGAGATAGAAGAAGTAGATACATGCGCTGAGTTACAAATCAAGAATTGTGTGGAAATCCAGTCTGGATTGGAAATTGAAAGCAAACTTTTTTGTGGTCAAAACGTGGAAAAATATATATCCTGTTGTGGAAAATTATTTAAGAAAACAGTATTTAATGGAATCCGTTTTCCGCAAGGGAGGTTATTTGAAGATGAATATATTACGTATCAATTGTATTATAGAAGTGAGAGAATAGCAGTAACAGATATTGTATTTTATTTCTATTTTACAAATCCGTGTGGAATAACAAAAAATTTGACGCTCAATAAACGATTTGATGAATATGATGCACAGGAAGAAAGAATAAAATTTTTTAAGAAAAAAAGGTGTAAAGAACTTTATCAGGCGGCATTGTTAAAACTGCTGAATTCAGCGCAGTGGGATTTGATAAAGTACCAAAAATGGAAAGAAGGTTTTGATAAAGAACGAGGAGAAAAATTTCAACAGCAGTATAGAGAAGCACTGGAGCAGGCAGAAAAAGAGGGGATTGTACGCTTTAAAAATAATTATGATTTTTATGTATTAGCATATCCTGAGAAAGTCAACTTTTTTAGAGTGAGAAGACAATGGCAGAATCTGCTGAGAATGATTCGATCTAAAATATAAGATGGTTAGAAATAGAATGAGAAAACGATGTAAAAACGGGTACAAGCTGCGTAGGGTAGTGGGCATATTGGTTGTTATGCTTCTGTGCATAACAGGAAAAAGTGTTATAAAATCGAAATATAATCTAAACAGCATAACATATATACTGCAATCGAAGAAAATTTCGGAAGAAATTTGTCTGATACAAATAACAGATCTCCATAACAGCATTTTTGGTTCGGATAATAAACATCTGATTTCTAAAGCAGCAATGAAGTCACCAGATTTGATTATGATCACCGGTGATCTTCTAAATGCAAATGAGCCAGATAATAATATTGTGGTAACGCTGCTGGCAGAATTATCTGCAATCGCCCCAACATACGTCTCCCTCGGCAACCATGAACTGGAATACGAGCAGAACTACGGTACAGACATTACCGCTCTCTACGAATCTGCCGGCGCCACCGTCCTGAACTATGAATATAAAGACATCACCATCAACAGCCAGCCCCTCCGTATCGGCGGCATTTACGGTTACTGTCTCCCGGATAAATATCTGGAAACTGGCGAAGCGGATCCAGGAGAGTGTAAGTTCTTGTGGGATTTTGAGAACACCGACCGTTATAAAATCCTGCTCAGCCATCTTCCGATTGCCTGGCTGAAAAATGACGGGCTGGAGGAGTGGGACATTGACTGCGTATTTTCCGGCCATCTTCACGGCGGCCAGGTCATTCTGCCTGGCATTGGCGGTGTTTATGCGCCGGACATGGGATGGTTTCCGGGACAGCTGAAGGGGATTTTTGATTCGGAGGATGGAAAACGGCATCTGGTGCTGTCGTCCGGACTTGGAAATACGGAATTGGTTCCGCGGTTCAATAACATTCCCGAGATTGTCTGCGTGGAGCTGATTCCGGATGGAAACCTTCATAAAACATAAAAATAACACAGAGCCGGATTCCTGATGCATGGAAATCTGACTCTGTGCGTTACATGCAGCGGCCTTATACAAACAGGTACATCCCTGTCGCTTGAACTGTTCGATCTTTTCGTCAATGAGCTCCGGCGTTACACCGAGATGCTCGGCAAGACACTGCTTGCAGAAAAAACTGTTCTGCGCCGCGGTTGATAAATTTACGGTGGGCGCCGATCTCGTTATGTGTGAGTTCTTTGCCGCACTGCATACAGCGTGCCATCAGAGTTTTACGACCTTTGCACGGTATACTTTTGATGCAAACGGCTCGAGTTCTGTGACAAGGGATGCATTGTTTGCACACAGGTTCTCGCAGGTCCAGACCTCAGTAAGTTCCAGAGTACGGCCGGTGGAGAACGGAAGGCCGATTTCATCGAGATTCATGGCTGCACGTGATTTTTCATCACTGAGATTGAACATACCGATGGCGAGATCTCCGTCTGCGAGTGCCTTCACATAGATCAGAACCTTGTCATTCCATGCATGGTTTTTCACTTTATACGGCTGACGGCAGAGCGGATCCTGGTTGATGCGGATCATTTCGTCATTCATGAGAATGCGGCGGGTTTCGTCGCTCATCTCGCGGATGTCGCAGCCGATCATCAGCGGGGAGCCAAGGAATGCCCACAGTGCATAGTGTGTCTGATACTGGACATCGCTGCAGCCGGCCAGTCCAACATTTCCTTTTCCATGCATGCCGACGATCAGCATGTCCATATCGTTGAAGCAGCCGACGCCGTTGTACGGATGCAGTTTTTCCTGCTGTGCCACGAGATCTTTGACAGAATCCCAGGTATCAAAGATGTCGCCGGTGGAACGCCACATGGAAGCGCCGGTTTCTTTGATCCACTCATGCGTTTCATCAGCACCCCAGGAGCAGGCAGAGAAGAGAATGTCGCGGCCGCAGTTCTCGAGTGCCAGTCCCATGCGGCGGTACAGATATTTTCCGTGCAGGATCGGGCTGTGGTAGCAGTAGTCGTATTTTAAGAAATCAACATCCCAGGATGCGAAAGTTTCCGCATCGACAAATTCGTGCTCATAGCTGCCAGGGTAGCCGGCACACGTCATGTTTCCGGCGCAGGAATACATACCGAATTTCAGCCCTTTGGAATGAACGTAATCGGCAACGGCTTTCATACCATGCGGAAATTTTTCCGGATCCGGCACAAGATGGCCGTTTTCATCGCGTTCACGTAAAGACCAGCAGTCGTCGATGACAAGATATTCGTATCCTTTATCGCGCAGGCCGCTCTCGGCCATGACATCAGCAGTTTCAAAAATCATTTTTTCATTGATATTTTCTCCGAAGGTGTTCCAGGAATTCCAGCCCATCGGCGGTGTAAGTTTGATCATAGTATTGACCTCCCGTAAGTTTTGATGTACTTTGAGTATAGATGGATTTCCAGAGCAAAACCATGGAATTTTAAGACAAAAGCATGGATTTTTGCTTCATAAAGAATAAAATACGGGAAAAGGAAAGAATATGCTTGTATCAGAAATGAACGGGATCCGGCCTGTCGATGCCGGGCGGCAGGACTGCCATGATCTGCATTCCTGGGGGCCGGGTGTACGGCAGTGCTATATTATACATTATATTATAAGCGGAAAGGGAACGTTTACCTGCGGGAAAAAGACGTACACACTTACCGCCGGACAGAGCTTTTTAATCTGTCCAGAGCAGGTGGTGCAGTATGCGCCGGATGAGAACGAGCCGTGGGAATATGTGTGGGTTGATTTTGTCGGGGAACAATGCCGGCAGATTCTGGCACGGTCGGTACTGAACCCACAGCAGCCGGCGGCGCCGCCTCTCCGTCAGGAAAGGCTTCTGCCGTATTTTGAGCGTCTCTGCCAGATGGAACTCTATCGCCGGAACAGCCAGGAGCCGTCGGTGTGCTGCTTGCGCTTCTGGGCGTGTACCAGGATCTGGCGGAGCCGCAGCGGGAGGAGAGAAAGAAGGAGGATCCGCGGATTATGGAAGCGATGGCTCTGATTGCCGCAGGGTATCACAGGAGTGAGTTCTGCGCGGAGACAATTGCGCGGAAAATGGCGGTCAGCCGCACAACGCTGAACCGTCTGTTTCAGAAGAAAATCGGCTGGTCACCAGGACAGTATCTGCTGGAATATCGGCTGCAGCAGTCAGAAAAGCTGCTGCAGATGGGGATGACGGTCAAACAGACGGCGCTGTCGTGCGGATTTGAAGATCCCTTTTACTATTCCCGTGTGTTCCGGAAACACTATGGAATGCCGCCGTCGGATTACCGGCTGGAGTTTGCAGAAATTCAGTGAACGGCGGGCGTTACCGCTCGTCGGAGAGATAATTCCGCATAGAGCGCAGGGCGGACTTTTCCAGCCGGCTGACCTGCGCCTGCGAGATGCCGATTTCCCGGGCAACCTCCATCTGGGTCTGCCCCTCATAGAAACGCATGCGGATGATCTGGCGTTCGCGCTCATTGAGACGGGCGACCGCGTCCTGCAGGGCGAGGTTCTGCACCCAGTTTTCTTCTTTATTTTTCTTATCACTTAACTGATCCATGACATACAGGGTATCGCCGCCTTCCGTGTAGACGGGCTCATACAGACTCATTGGGCTTTGGATTGCATCGAGGGCATAGACGATATCCTCTTTTCCAATGCCGATTTCAGCGGCGATTTCCTCGATCGAAGGCTCTTTCTGGTTCTGCTTGAGATAAAGTTCGCGGGCGCAGATGGCGCGGTAGGCAGTATCCCTGAGGGAACGGCTGACGCGGATCGCATTGTTGTCACGCAGATACCGCCGGATTTCACCGATGATCATCGGCACGGCATAGGTGGAGAAACGGACGTTTAAGGTCGTGTCGAAGTTATCAATCGCCTTAATCAGGCCGATACAGCCGATCTGAAAGAGATCGTCGGCGTTTTCACTGCTGTTGGAGAAGCGCTTGATCACGCTTAAGACAAGGCGCAGATTGCCCTGAATGTAGCGTTCGCGGGCAGCAGCATCTCCTTCGCGGGCCTTTTTCAGCAGAGTCTCTTTTTCTTCGGCATTCAGTACGGGAAGGCGTGATGTATTGACTCCGCACAGTTCAACTTTATTGATCGCCATGGTATGCATCCTCCTGAAACATGGAACGTATGGTTACCGTTCGTTACTGTTATACGTTCATGATTGGCAGTTGGCGGGACGAATATACGAGAGCCGGAAAATTTCATAAAGTTTTAGTCCTTGACAAAGCTTTTGGAAAATGATTTCCTGCTATTGTAGAAACGGCGGAAAGTGTGATAAGATAAGGGAAGTGTACGAAATGCGAGGTCTTGTTTTATGATGAGTGGAAAGGAACGAAGAGAAGAGATTCTTCAAAGAATAACAAACAGTAAGACGCCGGTCTCCGGTGCAGCGCTGGCAAAGAGCTGTGAAGTCAGCCGTCAGGTGATTGTCCAGGACATTGCCTGATCCGCGCTGCCGGATACGATGTGATTGCGACAAACCGCGGCTACATCTGCAGCAGCCCGGTGAGAGAGACGCGGGTCTTGAGGTGAATCACACGGATGAGCAGATGCAGGACGAGCTGAATACAATTGTGGATTTCGGCGGCGTTGTGCTGGATGTGATTGTGCGTCACGAGGTTTACGGAGAACTGCGGGCGGAACTTAATATCAGTTCACGAAATAAGGTGGCACTGTTTATGGAAGAAATCCGGCAGGGAAAATCACGGCCGCTGAAGAATATCACATCAGGGGAACATTTTCATACCGTATCGGCAGACTCTGCGCAGACCCTGGATCTGATTGAAGAGGAACTGCGAAAGAAAGACTACCTGGTGCGGACTGTGAAATAGGGGAAAAAGCCCTTATTTTCACAAAAAACTGTTATTCGAAAAAATTTTAAATTTTTTTTCAAAAAGGTGTTGACTTTTCTCTTAGGATAGTGTAATATACATGATGTCAGCAGGAACGAGTGATAAACAAAGAGTTCTAAAGCGACAAAGAAATGTGCGTTTAGCTCAGCTGGATAGAGCGTTTGGCTACGGACCAAAAGGTCGGGGGTTCGAATCCTCTAACGCACGGACGGTAACCGTCCTGGTGAAAACCAGGGCGGTTTTTTCGTATGCAGAATGAAAAATAAAACAAGCGGCCTTTTGGTCAGCAGCCAGACGGCCGCACTTTTTGAAAAAATCATGGGGAAACAACTTGTACGCTCATTGACACAAGTGAGATACATCTCCTATAATAAAGCCAAATTTAAGATCTCGAAAGGGACAAGTTATGGCTAAGTTAGTAATTGATGCGAACAGAAAGCTTTCAAAAATCAATAAGGAAATCCAGGGACAGTTTTCGGAGCATCTGGGAAGATGTATTTATGAAGGACTCTATGTAGGAGAAAATTCCGATATTCCGAACGTGAACGGAATGCGTACCGATGTTGTTGAAGCACTGAAAAATATCAAAGTTCCGGTACTGCGCTGGCCGGGCGGATGTTTTGCAGATGAATATCACTGGAAAGACGGTATCGGACCGAAAGAAAGCCGCAAAAAAATGATCAACACCAACTGGGGCGGTGTTGTCGAGGACAACAGCTTCGGTACCCACGAGTTTTTTGAACTCTGCCGTCAGATCGGATGTGAAACCTATATCAACGGAAATATGGGAAGCGGTACTGTACAGGAGATGTCGGAGTGGGTTGAATATATGACATTTGACGGTGTATCTCCGATGGCAGACCTTCGTGCGGAAAATGGGCACGAAAAGCCATGGACCGTCGATTTCTTCGGCGTCGGCAATGAGAACTGGGGCTGCGGCGGAAATATGAATCCGGAATTCTACGGAAATATGTACCGCAGATATCAGACCTTTGTGCGTGATTACGATGGAAACAAAAAGATCCGGAAGATTGCCTGCGGCGCCAATGCGGATGATTATGAGTGGACGCAGGAAGTGATGAAAGCATGCTTCCGCAGAACCTCCCCACAGCAGCATGGCATGATGGATGGCCTGTCGCTTCATTACTATACGGTGCCGGAAACCTGGGATCACAAGGGAAGTGCAACGGAGTTTGCGGAAAAAGACTGGTATAAGACCATGAAAAAGACGATGTATATGGAAGAGCTGATCCGTCGCCACAGCGCCATTATGGATCAGTATGACCCGGACAAAAAGGTCGGCATGATCGTGGATGAGTGGGGTACCTGGTATGATGTGGAGCCTGGAACGAATCCGGGATTTCTGTATCAGCAGAATACCATGCGTGACGCACTGGTCGCAGGGATCAACCTGAATCTTTTCAACAAACACAGCGACCGCGTCAAGATGGCAAATATCGCACAGATGGTCAATGTTCTGCAGTCGATGATCCTGACCGAGGGGGAAAAGATGGTCAAAACTCCGACGTATCATGTTTTCGATCTGTATCAGGTACATCAGGAAAATGATCTTCTGGCAAGCTCTCTGGAAACGGAGCAGGTTGGTCTGGAAGATGAATACATGGTTCCGAATCTGACGGAATCTGTTTCGGTAGATGCCAACGGTGTACTTCATATTACGATGACGAATGTGGATCTGGAGAAAGCATATCCGGTAGAGGCGGTACTTCTTGGAAAAGAAGCCGGCGAGATCAAAGCCGAGATCGTAACCGGCCATATGCAGGATAAAAACACCTTTGAAGCGCCGGAGACGGTTGGCGTTCAGGGCTTTGACGGTGTGCAGGCAACAAAAGAGGGAATTTCCTTTACCATTCCGGCGTGCAGTGTGCTTCATATCGCCGTAAAATAGGGAAACCATAAAAACCAGAAGATATCTGGGATGAAAAAAGATTCGGTTCCGGAGGAGTTTGATGGACGGAAATACCAGGATCTGTAAAAAATGCCTGCTTCGTGAGATGGACGAGGCAGGCTTTTTTCAGAATATGTATGATTATATTGCAAGAATTCCGGCGGACGATAAAACGCCGGAGGAGGAATACGAGCGGCGGCTTTCCATCTGTAAGGAGTGTGAAAAGCTGCTGTCCGGCATGTGCCGCATGTGCGGCTGCTACGTGGAGATGCGGGCAGCGATTGCACTGCGGGACTGCCCGGGGAAAAAGTGGTAGCAAAAGAGAAACCCCGCACAGCGGATCCTGTGAAAACAACGGATCCCTGTGCGGGGTTTTGAGAATCAGCGAAGTCGGTAAGATCAGTTGGGACTTGTTTGCGTCTCCGTTGCGACTTTCGGATCCTTGAAATAGCGGGACAGCTCGGCACGGAGATGAACAGCGTCAGAAATTCGGCGACCGGAATCGACAGCCACACACCGTTGGTGCCAAGCACGAGCGCAGAAGCAGCGCGGAGAGAACGATAAAGACGAAGGTTCGCAAAAAAGAAATCAAAGCAGAGGTCTTTCCGTCTGAATGCGACGTCAAAGCGAGAGACGATATTCGTACCGCAGAACAGGTAAGCGATGGAGAACAGATATCCGCCGTGGCGTGTCAGTTCAAAGCCGTACGTGCCTTTCTGCATGAAAACGGCGGAAATGACCGGAGAGCCGAAGGCGGCCACAAGTGCGATGATCACAGAGCTTACCACAACGAAGCGGATACTGATGCGGTAAAGCCGGATCAGCCGCTGTTTGTTCCGGCTGCCGTAGTTGAAGCTGAACACAGGTGCAACGCCGATACTGTAGCCGAGGTACAGCGCAACAAAGAGAAACTGTCCGTACAGAATCGCCGTGATGGCGGCAACACCGATTTCGCCCTCAAATTTCAGCATCAGCATGTTGAAAAGGTAAGTGACAACGGCTGCGGAAAGATTGCTGACCATCTCGGAGGAACCGTTGAAGCAGCTTGTGGAGAGCAGGCCTTTGGAAAACTCCGGCCGGGTGAAACGAAGGCCTTTTCGGGCAAAGGTAAAGTATAAAATACCGGCAACGGCCGGGATACACTGGCCAAGGCCGGTGGCAAGGGCCGCTCCCGCAACACCGAGATGGAGCGGAACGACAAACAGATAGTCCAGAATCATGTTGGTAATGCCGGCGGACACCGTAAGGGAAAGTCCGAGTCCCGGGCGTCCTGCCGTTACAAAGAAGGACTGGAACAGCGCCTGGAGAAGACAGACAGGGGCAAAGGAAAGGATCGTCCGCAGATAGGCGATACCGTAATCCATCAGCACCGGCGTTGCACCAAGCAGACTGCAGATCTGGCGGCAAAACAGGTTGCCGAGCGCTGCGCCCAGAATACCGATGATCAGTGTGGTAAGGGTAAGGGCAGAAAAGTTACGGTTGGCTTCCTCCTGTTTTTCCTGTCCGATCTTTGCGGCGACAACGGCGCTGCCTCCGGTACCGAACATGATGCCGACGGCAAGAAGAATGCTGACGGCAGGATAGACGATATTGGCGGCGGAAAGCGCCATGCTGTCCACGTACTGTGCGATGAAAAAGCCATCCACAATACTGTAGAGAGACATAAAGATCATCATGATGATCGATGGAAACGCAAACTTCAGCAGGGAGCGGAAGTTAAAATCCTTGGCGAGTGACTGACTCATAATCAAAAACCTCCTTTTTATGTGTGAAAAGCCTTTTTCAGACACGCTTTAGATGGGAAAGATTTCTTGTGAAAATTTGAATCGTTTGCTATTATAAAGGATAGGGTAACCCTATAGTCAAGTGCAAAAAAGGTGAAAAACAGGAAAAATTCCGAGAGCACATATTCAGGAAAAGGAGTCAGAAATGGGAAAACAGGAGTATTTAAGCGCGGGGCGATTTGCAGCGCTGGTAGGCACGACAAAGGAAACGCTCTTCCATTATGATGAGATTGGGCTGTTCGTACCAAAAAGAAGAGGGACAAACGGCTACCGGTATTATGCGATGGATCAGATGGAAACGTTTGATGTGATCGGAATGCTGCGGGAGCTGGGCATGCCGCTGGCAGAGATTCGAAATTATCTGGAACAGCGAAGTCCTGAAAAATTCGGAGTACTGCTGGAACAGGAGGAGAAGGTGGTGCGTGAAAAAATGCAGCGGCTCCGCGAGATGCAGCGCTGGATTGGGGAAAAGAAGCGGTTTCTGGCACAGGCATCGGCGGAATGCCGTGAGGCGTTTGAAAAAGATCCCTTCTGTCCTGTAGGGATTCATACCCTGCCATTGCAGTATCTTGTCACAAATCACAGCGAATCAGCGGATAATCTGGCAGTCAATCAGAAAATCGGAGAGCTCTATGCTTACTGCGGGCAATACGGAAATCGAAGTTCGTATAATGTGGGGTTTGTTCAGAAACGGGAAACACTGGAAACGGGGAATTTTCTGGATTACCGTGATTTCTATCTGATTTTTGATCGTGTGCCGGCGAAGTGCGATACACGGTTCGGCCGGAGGGAGAGTATCTTTGCTATTATTATAAAGGACCATGGCAGGGAATTGAAGCGGCGTACCGGAAGCTGTTCCGGTATGCCACGGAACAGAGACTTTTGCTGGACGACCGCTTTTATGAGGAATATATGGTGGACGCGTTGACCAGTCAGGAAATGGAACAGTATATTACGAGAATCGCCGTAAAAATTCTAAGATAGACAGGGAGGAGGGGAAAAAACAAGATTTTCACAAACTTTTTTCATTCTCCTCTTGACCATGACGCAACGTCACCCATTATAGTGAGAGTACAACAAGTTGAATTGACATAAAACTGAGAAGATAAACACACCAAAAAGGAGAAAAAGCATGAAAGTATTAGTAACAGGCGGAGCCGGATTTATCGGCGGAAACTTCGTACATCATATGGTAAACAAATACCCGGATTATCAGATCGTAAACCTGGACCTGCTGACCTATGCGGGAAACCTGGAGACTCTGAAACCGGTTGAGGACAAACCAAACTACAAATTTGTAAAAGGTGATATCGCAGACGAAGCTTTCATCATGGATCTGTTTGAAAAAGAGAAATTTGACGTTGTTGTCAACTTCGCAGCAGAGAGCCATGTAGACCGTTCCATTGAGGATCCTGGCATCTTTGTTCAGACCAACGTAATGGGAACCCGTGTACTGCTGGATGCTTCCAGAAAATTCGGCGTAAAGAGATATCATCAGGTATCTACCGATGAAGTTTACGGAGACCTTCCGCTGGATCGCCCGGACCTGTTCTTTACAGAGAATACCCCGATCCACACCTCCAGCCCGTACTCTGCATCCAAGGCAAGCGCAGACCTGTTTGTACTGGCTTACCACAGAACCTTCGGTACCCCGGTTACCGTTTCCAGATGCTCCAACAACTACGGCCCGTATCACTTCCCGGAAAAGCTGATTCCGCTTATGATCAGCCGCGCACTGGCAGACGAAGAGCTTCCGGTATACGGAAACGGTGAGAATGTCAGAGACTGGCTGCACGTATCCGACCATTGTGAAGCAATCGACCTGATTATCCATAAAGGTAAAGTAGGCGAGGTTTACAACATTGGCGGACACAACGAGAGAACAAACCTTCAGGTAGTACAGACCATCCTGAAAGCTCTGGACAAACCGGAATCTCTGATCAAATACGTAAAAGACCGCCCGGGCCATGACAGAAGATATGCAATCGACCCGACCAAGATCGAGACTGAACTTGGATGGAAACCAAAATACAATTTCGATACCGGAATTGCACAGACAATCCAGTGGTATCTGGACAATGAAGACTGGTGGAAACACATCATCAGCGGTGAGTATCAGAACTACTTTGCTGAGATGTACAAAGACCGTCTGTAAGAGAGAAAAGTGAAATGCAAAGGCCGCAAAAAGCGGCTTTTGCGAAGGAGTGGTGGATATGGATCAATATTATACCACTGGTGAATTTGCCCGGATGGCCCATGTGACCATTCGGACAATTCGCTATTACGACAAAAAAGGGCTGCTGAAGCCGAGCTTTATTAACGAATCCGGTTATCGGATGTATTCGGATGAGGATTTTCTGAAGCTGCAGAAAATTTTATCGCTGAAATATCTCGGATTTTCCCTGAATGAGATCGGAAATATGACGATTCACGATACGAGTGCGGATATTCTGAAATCATTGAAAATGCAGATCGGACTTGTGCACAAGAAGATGGAAAATCTGGAACAGATGGAAAAGGCGCTGCAGAATACGACACAGATTCTGGAGGAGACGAACCAGATCGACTGGACCGGCATTCTGAACCTGATTCATCTGACCGATATGGAAAAGATGCTGGTGGAGCAGTACAAAAACGGGGAAAACCTGAATATCCGTATTTCGCTGCACGAGCAGTATTCCCAAAATAAAAAGGGATGGTTCCCGTGGCTTCTGGAACAGATGGATTTTGACGGTGCGCGCCGGATTCTGGAGATTGGCTGCGGAAACGGACAGCTCTGGAAAAAAGCGGAGCCATCCGTGCTGAAAGGAAAGTATATCTGTCTGTCTGACCTGTCGGACGGCATGATCCGGGATGCGGCGGAAAATCTGGGAGAAGAAAAGGCATCCTGTTTTGATTTCCGGACACTGGACTGCCAGAAGCTTCCGTTTCCGGATGCGGAATACGACCGGATTATTGCAAATCATGTTTTGTTCTATGTCCAGAATCTGTCCCGCGGTCTGCAGGAAATCAGCCGTGTGCTTTCAGATGACGGCGTGTTCTACTGCAGTACGTATGGAAAAGGCCATATGAAAGAGATTACCGATCTGGTACAGGAGTTTGATCCGCAGATCAATCTTTCGGAGGTGGCGCTGTATACTATTTTTGGTCTGGATCACGGAGAAAAGCAGTTAAAGCCTTATTTTGGCAGCGTAGAGAAAAGAATCTACGAGGACAGTCTCTGGGTCGACCGGCCGGAGCCGCTTCTGGACTATATCCTTTCCTGCCATGGAAATCAGAATGAGTATCTGTATCCGAGACAGCGGGAATTCAAAGAATTTCTGGAAAAGAAAATTCAGAAACACGGCGGAATTGCGATCACAAAAGAGGCAGGGGTTTTCATCTGCAGAAAATAACGGGAGAGGCCGACATGAAAATGGAGGTCTCTTTTTTATCCCTCATTTTAGGCAAGTTTGACAAAAATGTTAAAAAATAAATACAGAGTATGTTTTTTGTATTGCCAGAGATCACAAAAGGATGTATACTAAAGTAGAATGTCTAAGTATGCGTGACTTGAAGAAAGAACACAAAAAGAGGGATAAGGTATGAAGGAATTATTTGATGTACACTGCCATATGGTCCCGGGGGTAGACGACGGTGCAGCTGACCTGGAAGAGTCGCTGGCGATGCTGAAAATGCAGCACGAGGACGGGGTCAGGAAGATTATCATCACACCGCATTATCGGCGGCGGATGTTTGAAACACCGGCAAAAAAGGTACATGAGCAGTTTCTGAAACTGCAGGAAGCGGCAAAAAAAGGAATATCCGGATATGTCGCTTTATCTCGGGTGTGAACTTCACTCGAACATGGATCTTCAGGATATCCTGGAAAAACGGAAATATGTGACCATGGCCGGTTCATCCTATGTTCTGTTGGAATTTTCCGAGGGAGATTCCGCACAGCATATCCGTGAGAGAGTCTACAATGTACTGTCCTGCGGTTACGAACCGATTATCGCGCATGTGGAGCGCTATCAGGCAACGGTAAAGAGCGTCGGATTTTCCAGCGATCTGGTGGATATGGGCGCAAGACTGCAGGTGAATGTGGAAAGTATACTTGGAAAGTATACGTGGGGGGCAAAACGCTACTGCAGAAAACTGATGAAGGAAGATCTGCTCGGTTTTGTCGGCAGCGATTCCCACAACACAAAAACACGTATTCCCAACATAGGAGCAGGCGCTGCCTATGTTTCAAAAAAAATGGGAGAGGCATATGCCGAAAGGATTTTCCACGATAATCCGATGGAAATCTTAAGGGATGCCGGAGAAATCTAAAAAAAGTCAGGAGAAGAAGATGGAAACGAATCAACAGAATCAGGATGAAATTGAAATCGATTTACTGGAACTGCTTCGTGTGCTCTGGAGCAAAATTGGCTATGTGATTTTAGCTGCATTGGCACTTGGCCTTCTGATGGTACTGGTCAGCAAAGTATTTATGAAGCCGCAGTATGAATCGACGACAAAAATGTATGTACTGTCAAAACAGGACAGCAGCAGTACTGTAACAAGTGGAGATCTGCAGGCAAGTTCTCTTTTAACCAAAGACTATGCGGAGCTGATTCAGAGCCGTCAGGTTGTTGAAACCGTTATTGCACAGTTAAATCTGGATCTTACCTATGAGGAGTTTTTGAACAAAATTACTGTTACTACACAGAACGATACGCGTATCCTTTCGATTACAGTAAAAGACGAAGATCCGTATGTAGCAAGCCAGATGGCGGATGCAATCCGTGTAGCAGCATCAGATCATATTCAGAACGTTATGAACACAGAAGCTGTAAATGTGGTAGATGAGGCGAATATTCCAGATGAGCCGGTAAGCCCAAGTATTAAGAAAAACGGGCTGATCGGTGCAATAGCAGGTGCATTTATCGCGATTGTCATCATCATTATTGTTTATCTGACAAATGACACCATCCAGACCTCCGAAGATGTAGAACGTTATCTGGGTGTCAGTACACTCGGCATAATTCCTCTTGCAGAAGGACAGAAAAAGAGCAAGAAGAAAAACAAAAACGGCCGTGGAAGAAAGAAATAAGGGAGGATACGGAACGTGAATCAGGTAGTAGTAAAACAGGAAAAATCAGGCTATCAGATTGTGGAAGCCTACAAATCTCTTCGGACCAACCTTCAGTTCTGCGGAGAAGATAAGAAAGTAATCGCGGTTACAAGCTGTACACCAAATGAGGGAAAGAGCAGTGTTTCTATGCAGCTCGGCATTTCTCTTGCAGAGAGCGGAAAAAGAGTGATTTTGATCGATGCCGATCTTCGGAAATCGGTTCTTCTTGGAAGAACGAAAACACAGAAATCTGTTCGCGGACTGGCACACTTCCTGTCCGGTCAGGCAACTCTGGAGGATGTCATCTGTTCTACCAATGTAAAGAACTTTTACATGATTTATTCCGGCCCGTTTCCGCCGAATCCGGCAGAGCTTCTGGGGGGAAAGAACTTCCGAAGTCTTTTAAATGCACTTCGTAAAGTTTACGATTATGTGATTGTGGATACTCCTCCGCTTGGAAGCGTTATCGACAGTGCAATCGTTGCAGAAATCTGTGATGGTTCAATCATGGTCATTGAGTCCGGTGTGATCAGCTATCGTTTTGCACAGGAAGTAAAGAGCCAGCTCGAGAGAAGTAACTGCCCGCTGCTTGGCGTTGTCCTGAACAAGGTGGATATGCAGAAACAGGCGTATGGTAAATACGGAAAATACGGTCAGTACAAATATGGAGATTACGGCCAGGAGGAGGACGATTAACTGCCATGAAAAAAGGGATTGTTGCAGGTTTGATTGTCCTGTGCGTGGCGCTAGGAGCCGGTACAGCAGCTGTCGTAGTGACGGACGACCGAAAAGGCCCGGAAATCGAGCTTCCAGCTGATGGGAATGTAACGTATGAGGAAGGCAGTGATACAGCGCCTTTGCTGGAAGGCGTTACTGCAACGGATGAGAAAGACGGAGATGTGACAGATTCGCTGATGATTGAAAACATTTTCCCGAACGATGACCATACCAGTGCATCGGTTGTCTATGCGGCAAAGGACAGTCACAATAATGTATCAAAAGCAACACGCCGCGTGAATTATAAAGCTGCAGCGGAAGATACCCCGGCGGAAAATGAGGCTACGCAGGAAACGGATAACAGTGGGGCGGCAGATGAGTCTGCACCGGCAACAGAGGAGCCGCAGCAGAATGACACAGAGGCACAAAAAATGAGACAGATGCGCAGATGGAAATCGAAGCACTGCCGGCGGAAAGCCAAAACTGTACCTGAATACGTATGAAGTAACAGTGGAAGCCGGAAACGATCTGGACAAAACCAGCTATATCAAAGAGATGACCGATGATGCAGACAGCCAGGAGTCACTCTTTAACCAGATTGAGATCGACGGCGATGTGGATACTGCAGTGCCGGGAGATTACACGCTGACGTATCATGTGACGGACAGCGATGGAAACAGATCAAATGCAGCGGTGCTTACCGTACACGTTCAGTAAGAATAGAAGAACTGCTCTGATGGGGATGCCCGATCGGGGCAGTTCTTTTTTCAAGTTTTTACGGCGCGAGTAAATTTGACAGCCCAAAATGAGTATGGTAGAGTGAGAAAGAAAGACGGCATAAGGGGGCAGAGGAGATGCTTCGAATCTGGCAGAAAACAGAAAAACAGAAGCTGGAGCCGGTAGGAATGGGAACGGCGTTCCCCTTTTTAAAGGAAAAGAACCATGTAGTTTCTATCATCGGCGGCGGCGGAAAAACGACGCTGCTGTACGAGATGGCAGGCTTTTGTGTAAAAAACGATCAGAAGGTACTGGTGACAACTTCGACGCACATTTATCGTCCGCCGAAGGAATGGCATGACCAGAGTCTGGAAGCGGTCGAAAGAAAATTTCGCACAGGCCGCGCAGCGATTATCGGGAGTGCCTGCCGGGATCCGGAAAAGCTTTCCATGCCGGAAACGGAACTATTTGAAGAGGCACGCAAAAAGGCCGATCTGACGCTGATCGAGGCGGACGGCGCAAGCACCTGCCGTGCAAGGCACCGGCGGAACATGAACCGGCGCTGCTTTCCTCTTCAGATCTTGTGATTGGTGTGACAGGTCTTTCGGCACTGGGACAGCCGCTTGGCAAGGGCTGCTTTCGGGCAGAACGGGCGGCGGAACTGCTTGACTGTACGATGGAACACCATATCACGGAAGAAGATCTGGCACGGCTGATCGCATCGGAACAGGGACAGCAGAAGGATTTGAAAGGCAGAACGTTTTATGCGGTACTGCACCAGTATGAGGAAAAAGAACACCGGGCGGCCGCAGAGAAACTTGTGGAGCTGCTGCGCAGGCAGGGGATCGAGCATGTTCTGGTTACGTGCGCGACAGGAAACAGAAGACAAAGCGGTGAGAACACGAATCCTGGTATGGGAGAGCAGAGCTTCCCGTGCGTGAAGCGGAAGAAGAGTGGGAACCCGGAGAATAAAACGGAAATAGAACGGAGGAGACAGATGGCGGAATTTACCCATTTTAAGAAAGACGGCAGCGCGTCATGGTCGATGTCCATGAGAAGCCGGACACGTACCGGGCAGCATCGGCGACGGGAACCATACAGGTAAGCCCGGAGGTATTTGCAGCCGTGCGGGACCATACGGCGAAAAAAGGCGATGTGCTCGGCGTTGCACGGCTGGCAGGTATCATGGGGGCGAAAAAGAATGCGGAGTTGATTCCGCTGTGCCACATTGTGCCGCTGACGAACTGCGAAGTGACATTTACCACGGACGAGAATACAAATTCTATTACGGCCGTGTGCACCACATCATGTGTCGGAAAGACCGGCGTGGAGATGGAGGCGCTGACTGGCGTTTCCACAGCGCTGCTCACGATCTACGATATGTGCAAGGCGATGGACCGCGGCATGGTGATTCGTGATATCCACATTCTGGAAAAGGACGGCGGAAAGAGCGGTCATTATATCTATCAGAAAGAGGAAAAATAAAGCATGACAGAAAGAAAGATTTCCCGGTTTTCCGGGTGGGAATTGTAACGTTAAGTGACAAAGGATATCAGGGCGAGCGCGAGGATAAGAGCGGCCCAAGGATCAAAGAGCTGCTTCCGGCGGAGCAGTATGAGGTCGTTTCGATGCGTCTTCTGCCGGATGAGCGGGCGATGATCGAGGAGGAACTGATCCGGCTTGCGACCTGGAGCAGTGCGATCTTGTCCTCACGACAGGCGGCACGGGATTTTCCATGCGGGATGTGACACCGGAGGCAACTCTGGCGGTATCCGGCCGTGTGGCACCTGGCATCGCGGAGGCGATCCGCGCGGGCAGCATGGCGATCACAAAACGGGCGATGCTGAGCCGGGCAGTGAGTGCAATCCGTCATCGGACGCTGATTATCAATCTGCCGGGAAGCCCGAAGGCGGTGGAAGAGAGTCTTGGATTTGTACTTGATACCCTGCCGCATGCGTTGGGACTTCTGCGCGGAACGGACGGAGAGTGCGGAAGAAGCTGAAAAAAGAGGGAACAGGTAACGATGGAAGAAGAAAAAATTATTTTCTGTAAGAGCGGCGGCTGTACGGCAAAGCTCGGGGCAGGCGTGCTCGAACATATTCTGGAGAAGCTGCCGAAAGGGGAAAAGGATCCGAATCTGCTGGTGGGCTATGACAGCAAAGACGATGCATCCGTCTACCGGCTGACGGACGACCTTGCGATGGTCCAGACGCTGGATTTCTTTCCGCCGGTGGTGGAGGATCCGTACACGTTTGGAAAAATTGCGGCGGCGAATGCCTTAAGCGACATCTATGCGATGGGCGGGGAGGTGCGGACAGCCCTGAATATCGTCTGCTTTCCGGAACAGATGGATCTGAATGTCCTCGGAGAAATCATGCGCGGCGGCGCGGAAAAGGTGCAGGAGGCGGGCGGATCGCTCTCCGGCGGTCATTCGATTGCGGATGACAGTGTAAAATACGGCCTTTCTGTCACGGGAACCGTGCATCCGGACCGGATCTGGCAGAACAATACGGGCCGCGTGGGTGATCTGCTCATTCTGACGAAACCGCTCGGAACCGGCATTCTCTGTGCGGCGCACCGCGTCGGGGAGGAAAACCCGGGTGGATTTCAAAAGGCAGTGGAATCGATGATGACGCTGAATAAGTACGCCTCGGAGACGGCACGGAAGTATAACATTCATGCCTGTACCGATGTAACGGGCTTTAGTTTCCTAGGACATCTGCATGAGATGATGGAGTCGGGCGTGTCCTGCCATATCTGGGCGGATCAGATTCCGGTGTTCCCGGGGGCTGTGGAAGCGGCGGAGGAGTTTCTGATCACTGCGGCAGGCCAGCGGAACCGGAATCATCTGGAGCAGCATGTGACCTTTAAGGATATACCGTTCGGCATGCAGGAGGTGCTGTTTGATCCGCAGACATCGGGAGGGCTTCTGATGGCCGTGGATGCCGTGGATGCAGAAAAAATGCAGAGAAAACTGCTGGAGCAGGGGATTCCGGCAGCAATCGTTGGAAAAATCACAGAGCCGGCAGGAACCGAAATTTATGTGACACAGAGCAGGAAATGGTAAGGCAGGGAGGATGAAAATGGCAGAGATGGAGAAAAAGACAGTAAACGCAATGGGTGATGTGTGCCCGGTACCGCTGGTAAAGGCAAAAAATGCGATTGCAGAACTTGCGGGAAGCGGAAAAGTGGAGGTTCTGGTGGATAATGAAATCGCCGTGCAGAACCTGGAAAAAATGGCGCAGCAGAAAGGATATGGCTTTCTGGTAAAAGAGAAGAAAGAAAAAGAGTATCATGTGGAGTTCACCGTATCGGAAACAGAGCCGGCTGAAACAGAAGAGAAAACCGTATGCCTCGTACCGGCGGCAAAGAAAACAAAACTCGTCGTTCTTTCTGCAGACCATATGGCGAAGGAGCCGAGGAGCTGGGTAAAATTCTGATGAAGAGCTTCCTTTATGCACTGACCCAGCAGGATGAGCTGCCGGATACGATTCTGTTCTACAACGGCGGTGCAAAGCTGACCTGCGAGGGTTCCGAGTCCCTGGAGGATCTGAAAGATCTGGCAGCGCGCGGCGTTGAAATTCTGACCTGTGGAACATGCCTGAACTTCTACGGCATCACCGAAAAGCTGCAGGTCGGCAGTGTGACCAACATGTATGACATCGTGGAGCGCATGAGCAGCGCAGACCGCGTGATTAAGCCATGATTTACCTCGATTCGGCGGCAACGTCGCTGTGGCATCCAAAAGAAGCAGAGGAGCGTATGATCCAGGCACTGCACGGCTGTGGAAATGCAGGCCGCGGTGCACACGATGCGACACTGGATGCGGGCCGCATCGTCTTTGAGACGAGAATGCGGCTGGCAGAGTTGTTTCACGCGGAGAGTCCGGAGCGGATTGCATTTACGTGCAACGATACGGAGCACTGAACACGGCAATTTTCGGACTCTTCGGGCCGGGGGATCATGTGATCACGACAGTCTGCGAGCATAATTCCGTTCTGCGCCCGCTGTATGCACTGGAAAAACAGGGACTGGAGCTTTCCGTGATTCCGGCGGATGTATCTGGAAGGATCGATTACGATCAGATGGAAGCGGCAGTGCGGAAAAACACGAAAGCGTTTGTCGTTACGCATGCCTCCAACCTGACCGGAAATATCACGGATCTTGCGCGGGTGTGCGAAATTGCGGAACGCCATTCCCTGCGTCTGATCGTCGATGCGGCGCAGACAGCGGGGATTCTGCCGATTGATGTACAGAAAAGCGGGATCGACGTGCTCTGTTTTTCCGGCCACAAGGGACTATTAGGGCCGCAGGGAACCGGCGGAATCTACGTCCGTCCCGAACTTCGATCCGGCCGCTCAAAATGGGCGGAAGCGGAATCCGAAGCTATGAAAAGAACAGCCTGCGGCGATGCCGGAGCACCTGGAAGCTGGAACTTTAAATGTCCACGGAATTGCGGGACTTCTGGGAGCGCTGGAATATCTG
>ENA-OQIM01000099-OQIM01000099.1-human-gut-metagenome-genome-assembly--contig:-NODE-99-length-26866-cov-4.231983_pt1 | contig 26866 bp, 28 predicted proteins | sample MGYA00242579_ERZ504744 | MGnify/ENA primary metagenome ERZ504744 (study PRJEB26092, sample SAMD00036441) | human gut metagenome | host: Homo sapiens | study: EMG produced TPA metagenomics assembly of...
GTTCAACCTCCGCTCTTTCTTGTGAATGCACGCGGATCGTCGTCTTTGGCTGATCCAGTCCGTACTGGGAAAGATCCGATGCGTTGTACGTAACAAGATCTCCAAAGCTAAGAGATGCCACTGCACTTGTCATGGTGCCGATCGAATCCGCATCACCGCCATGTGCCGCTCCATCTGCGTCCACAACCTGCCATTCATCCGTCTGAAGTGCCGAATCAGCAGCGCTTACTTCTTTTGTCAGCGTATATCCGTTCTCACCCTCCACCTGCAGCTTTGTAATGTTTTCCGCCGTCACAGATGGCATGGATTCCGTTGTCGCCCACTCCATCATATCGGACGGGAACATCGTTCCAAGCGATGTGCTTACCAGATAAACCTTACTCGTATCATCGTTCAGATAAATATAGTATCTGCTCGAGCTGTTCTTATCTCCGACATGAATCGTCGTTTTCTCGTCTCCCGCAGTCACTACAACCTCCTGAGGCGCGTCTCGAGCCCAAAATCGGCCATAGAATCGATTTCATCGTCTTCAATGACTCTTTCTGCTGTCATGCTGCTAAGAGAGCTTAAAACGCTCGTTATCTTGCTCTCATCCAGGGGGAATCCATCCTCCTGGTCGTATGTCCAGATATCGGTATCATCGTCTCCTGCTGTTTTCGTAAAGGACACCGTCTCTCCGTTGATCCGGAACGAAAGCGCTGTTACATCATCTTTTGAAAAATCAACCACTTTTTCGGCGTCTGCACCAGAATCCGAACTGCCGCTGTCCGCATCGGCGGTGCTGTTTTTCTTCGTCAGCACCACCAATACGGCAAGAAGCAGTACCAAAAGGATCAGGCAGGCCGCCATCTTTCCTTTTTTCTTCATCACTGTTTTCTCCTCTTCATCCAGATCATCACGCCAATCACAACAAGTACCAGCGGAATTCCCGCAATGGTAATAATAGACCAGGTGTTAACTGCTCCCTGTGTAAATACCAGGTTTGTATAGCTTGTGCTCTTGCTTGGAATAACAACGGTCTGCTCCACATCACACATGGAGGTCAGTGCAGTCGCTGCCAGCTTCGAGTTCGCACCGCTGATTGCCTGGTCAATCTGGCTGCTCAGCATCGATGCACTCGAGAAATAAATGATCTGTGTCTCTTTATCATCTACAGTCTCTGTGATGGAAACACCAAGGTCAAATGCGCCCGTCTCACTGTCCGCACTCTTCGACCAGGTGCTGTTCTCCGGGTCATTTTCAATATAAGCGTCCTCGGTGGTCGTCAGAAGGCTCTTGATCGTAATGGTATCACGATAAGAATCGAGCTTCTGAATTGCCTGTGCAACCGGCATCAGAATGTAATTACTCTTTACTTCGGTTGTAATGTCATCACTCTGAATGTTCGGCAGCAGATAATACGGCATCTGCGGATAATAATGCTGGGAATCGGTCTCCACAACAATTCCGCTGGAGCGTTTCACACCGTAATTTTCCAGTATGGAATCCAGATTCGGCATATCCGTTCCGGTATAGCTGGTGAACATCAGAAGCTTTCCGCCGTTTTCCAGGTAGGTAATGACTTTATTTGCCTCATCCTCGGAGAAATCGGTGGTCGGGGACATGATCACAAGCTCCTCGGCATCCTCCGGGATATCGTCTGTCATCAGGGCAAGATCACTGATTTCCACATTGTTTTTGTTAATGGCATCACTAAAGTTTGTAGAGAGATCACTCTCGGAAGCCTCGCCGTGGCCGGTTACCCAGTAAACCTTCGGGTTGTTTTCACTCGTCACATACGTGATGGCGCTGGTAATCTGACCCTCGCCGTCAAAGCCGGTTGTCTGTGTCTGATAGGTCTGATAGTTTGTGGAAGTCTCCCACATATCACTGTTGCTGACCACCTTGCTCTTATCGCCGCATACGACAATTACACTGTTTGCAGCTACCGTCTGATCGGTATACTGACTCGTAAATTTCGGATACAGATCCGGGTCTTTTGTCTCTACTTTGATATGGTCAGAAAGCTCATCGTAGTGCTCCAGCAGCTTCTCGATGGTGTCATCCTCACTGCCCTTCTGCACAATATAATACATGGTAACGTCTTGATCGAGATCCTTTAATGCCGTTTTCGTCTCATCTGTAATGGAGTACATTTTCTGCGTACTCAGGTCAATCTGTGTTTTGCTGGTCGGAATCTGCGCCACAATCAGGTTAATAACTACAATCACAGCCAGAACAATCACCGTCATCATTGAAGAATAAGAGCCCTGTTTCAGGTGCTTTTTCTGTTCCTCGCCGGTAAACACTTCCTTCAGATGTTCTTTGGAGAACGTCTTTTTCAGCTTTTCTTTAATATTAAAATTCATTTTATGCTGTTTCTTTTCCTTCTTTTCGCTGCTCATCGTCTCCACCTCCTAATTCCAGCGTTTCTTCTGCAGGGACTGCATTGCAAGGAAAGTGCAGATTGCAATGACGGACAGGTAGTAAACAACACCGCCAATGTCCAGAATACCGTTCACAAAGTTATCCATATGGCCTGCCATGTTGAATACACCGAGCAGATCCTGGATTTTGCCTCGAGAAGGGTGGATTTTGTAAAGTAAACTGCCGTCAGCGCGCCTTCGCCGATCACGGCAATCACACCTGTAATGATCGGGTTTTTAATCATACTGCCGATCCAGAGGCATACCAGTGCAATGATGATAAAGAAAGCAAAGAAAGAGCTTCCGGCTCCTTCCGGGAAGAAGTTTGCGATACCGCTCTCCACGTAGCACAGGAACAGGATCACAAAGCCGACAACGGCTGCGATGACCTGGCTCTCGGTGATGGAGGAAACGAACACACCGACCGAAATATAGGCTGCTCCCAGCAGGAAATAGCCAAGGATCGAAGTGTAGGATACAGCGTAGGAAACTGTTCCGTGGGTTCCAAGAAGCAGCGGATACAGGCACATAATCAGCACTGGAATCACATAAATGGTGAGAAGTGCCAGATATTTTCCAAGGATAATATCGGAAATTTTTACCGGTGCGGTAAGGAGCAGCTGATCCGTCTTATTTTTCTGCTCCTCCGACAGGACACGCATTGTCAGAACCGGTACTGCGATCAGCAGAATAAATGCGGAATTCTGCAGCGCGTATCCGATCTCCGGGTAACCCTGCTGCAGGTTGATGGCCGTAAAATACAGGCCGAACAGCGCCAGAGTAAACGCCATAAACAGATATCCGATCATGCTTGTCAGATAGCTTTTTAACTCTTTTTTATAAATCGCCGTCATTGTGCGTCTCCCTCCTCCTGTTTTGTTTCAGCGGCTGATTCCGCTGCATCTGTGCTTTTTTCTTCAGACGTTTCCCCGACAGCCGTTTTGTCTGCTTCTGGTTCACATTCTTTTTCACGTTCTTTTTGCTTCAGCTGTTCTTTCTCTGCTTTTTTCAGCTTTCTTGCAGCCATTCCGGAATCATCGGTCAGCTCCAGGAAGACATCTTCCAGAGACATCGAGGAGGAAGTCAGCTCGAGGATCGGACAGTTGGCCTTTGCCAGTGCATAGAACAGCTCCTCGCGGATATCCCTATCCTTTTCAGTGGTAATTTTTACCTTAATCTGCTCCTCATTCGGCGTATTTTCATATTGGATCTCTTTTGCATCGAGCGCACTAAGCGCCGGAACCAGCTGCTTTCTCGTTCCGTGAACGGTACATGTAACCGTGTTCGATCCAAGCATCAGTTTACTTAAGTTTTCCGGGGTGTCGCTCGCAACAAGCTGTCCCTTTGCGATAATCATGACGTAATCGCAGACGGCGCTGACCTCGGAGAGGATGTGGGAACTTAAGATAACGGTATGTTTTTTACCCAGTGATTTGATCAGGTCGCGGATCTCAATGATCTGCTTGGGATCCAGGCCTACCGTCGGCTCATCGAGGATGATGATCGGCGGATAACCGAGCACTGCCTGTGCCAGTCCGACCCTCTGTCGGTATCCTTTCGACAGATTCTTGATCAGACGGTTCTGCATATCGGTGATCTTCACCAGATTCATGACCTCAAGAATCTGTTTCTTTCTCTGATCCTTTGGAATTTTCTTTAATTCCGCCACGAATTTCAGATATTCCAGAACGGTCATGTCCGTGTAGACCGGCGGCAGCTCCGGCAGATAGCCGATGCATTTCTTTGCCTCCTCCGGCTCCTCCAGGATATTGTGGCCGTTGATCAGCACTTCGCCTCCGTAGATGCCAGATAGCCGGTGATGATGTTCATGGTCGTTGATTTTCCGGCTCCATTCGGGCCAAGAAATCCATAGATCTGGCCTTCTTCTACTGTAAAACTCAGGTTATTGACAGCTACGTGGTCGCCATAGCGTTTCACCAGGTTTTTAACCTCTATCAATGTTCCTTCCTCCTTGTTTCTTAAAGCAGTCCCAGCCCGCCCTTGGGGGTGAAAGAGCCGGAGATGCTCTCATTTTCTAAAGACACTTTATCTTATTCTGAAAATGTGATAATTTGCTGGAAAATTTGTGAAAAAACAGTGAAGCCATGGAGCAGTTTGTTTGTTTTTCGACGAAAAATCAATTTCTTTTACCATAAGAATCATGTATACTATAACGTATCCGCGGACGGACGCTTTTCCATTTTTGTTCCGCCGCAAAATATTACGCCGGACTTTTTCCCGTCCGGGACTGGAGATTTTTAGGAGACTCTATGAATAAAAAAAGACTACTACTGGGCCAAGTATATGCTGATTTTCGGCTTTTTTCTGCATCTCTTTTGGCACCTCGATTTTCCTGAAAACCGAACACGCCCCCGATGAGGCGATGCGGATGCTGATTCCGGAATACATCGTCTCACACCACACACTGCCGAACGGCATGGAAGAATCGGTGCGCCACCCGCTGTGGGGCTTTTCCTATGCGCTGTATCCGTATCTGACCGCACTCATCAGCGCGGTATTTATGGGCATTGCAGCGCTGTTCAACGGAAGTGCAGCGGTTCTCTTAACTGCCGCCCGCCTCACCAGCGTCCTTTCCGGCACCGGCACACTGATCGTTGTCTTTCTGATCGGAGAAGAGCTCTTTGAACGCCGCGAATCGGCACTGCTCGGCGGTATTTTCGTCGGTTTTCTGCCGCAGTTTGTGTTCCTCTCCTGCTATGTGAACAACGACTCGTTCGCCGTTTTCACGGTCGCACTGATCATCTATTTCTGGATTCGCGGCATGAAAAGCGCATTCTGCAAAAAAGACTGTATCGGCCTGGGAGCAGGCTGCGGACTCTGCGCGCTGTCGTACTATAACGCCTACGCGTACCTGCTGTGCAGCATTCTGCTGTTCTTCGCGCTGATGATTCATTTCCGGAAACCGGCAAAAGAAATTTTTGTCAAAGCGCTGGCTGTTTTCGCTATCGCCTTCCTGATCGGCGGCTGGTTCTTCATCCGCAATGCCGTCATCCACGACGGCGATCTGCTCGGCATGCGCACCTCGAATGAATCCGCAGCGCTGTACGCAGCCGATGAATACAAACCAGAGAATCGTCAGACCCCGGCATCCGAAGGCTGGAGCTTCCAGCAGACGTATTTACAGACCCCGGAGGCCGCACCTCCAACTGGCTGTTCTCGACCGTCAGCAGCTTCATCGGCTCGTTCTCCTACATGACCGTCCATCTCCCGATGGTGCTTTATCTGCTGTACGCGCCCTGATGGCATTCGGATTCCTAGTGTTTTTGTTCCTCGGCATGGTTCCGCACTGGTTCCGCAAAAAGCCGCAGCTTCTCCTCTTTGTGATGCTGTTCCTCGCCTGCCTGGTCACGCTGTTCATGGACATGTACAACACGTATTTCAGCGATTACCAGTCTCAGGGCCGCTACCTGATGCCGGCGCTCGTCCCTCTGATGATCTGGATCGACGACGCTACTCTTCTCTCACCGCGAAACTTCCCGCCGAGTGGAAGCGCGCCTCCTGCCATCTGACACTCCTGCCTGGAACGATCTGGCTGGTACTGTTCCTCATCAGCTACATCGGATTTCTGATTCCGGGCTGCTGTGTATAAAAAATTTGTAACGCAGTAATTCACGTTCTGCCGTGCTGAATTTTTGGCATTATTTTCCGGAATTTCTATAAAAAACAGGTGCTGTCTCTTTTTCTCAGATAGCACCTGTTTCTTCGTTACAAGCTTTTCGTTTTTAGATATGTTTCATCCGGGCTTCCCTTTCACTTTCTTTGTTTCCTTTTAATTGCCAAACCAGCTATAATACCAACTGCCAGAATCCCAATTCCTAAAATAATTACCAACATCTTATTTTGATGTTTCACCGGCTGATTTGCAACATCAAGGACAATATTGGTTCCTCCTTGTGCATCGTCAGTTTCGATATAAGACGAATCAGCAACTGCGGCAACAACCGCAGCATAACTATATGCATGGAATTCTTCTTCACCATCAAGTCTATCTTCCGCTATTTCCGAACTATCTGTAAGACACGCTGCAGCATCTTCACGTCCCGGTATCAGATACTCCATTTGCGTTTCCGTGAATGTAATCCAGACCGGAAAACGAATTGGATCTACTCCTCCAACAAGTCGAAACTTATAATTGTCCCATACAATATCTGGGTTTGCAGCAAGTGAAATATTTAATTGTTCTATATAGGTCGGCGTATCGTCTAATTCATATCCTCTGGCTCCACTTATGTGCCATTGATCAATCGGTTGTCCATCTTCCCCATTTGCCTTACCGCACATGCTTCATACAAATGTCCATATGCTCTAATCGGGATAATCCAAATATAATCGCTTTGTTCTAACGCGCTTTCTACTTCGGACACAGAAAGAAGTTCTGAGGTCAAAAGTGGCGTATCAATATACTCTTTTAATGCATTATCAAAATCAATATCCGATACACGGATTCCCTCCTCAAACGGATCCTCAACAGGTCCTCCATTTGTAATAGACACAATTTCATCAGCCAGCTCAACTATTTTTTCATAATCTTCAGATTCCGATAGTATTTCAAGTTTAGATGCCGATACAGTAGATGCTGATATCATAATTCCAATGAAGCAAACAAATATTTTTAATATTTTCCTCATGCCATTCCCCCCTATCATATTTTCTTTTACGTTTCACAATCGATCTATTTATCTCATCATACACTGATATAATTTTTTTAACAATTATCATATTTTCACAAAATATTCAGCGCAAAATACTGCAAATAGGAGAATTGTTTTTTTTGCTCAAAAGTGTAATTTTCCAGACATTTAATCGTATATATACATAAAAAATCAGAAGAGGTTATTATGCCAACTTACTCGGCATAACAATCTCTTCTGATTTCACCTTTTACACTTTTGTTTCTTTTTTAGCTTTCTCAAAAAATCTATTCTTTACTGAATCGGCTCCTTCGCCGGTGTTCCCGCTTTTCTCGGGTACTTTTTCGGCGTTGCCTTCCCCTTCTCGATACAGACAAACGATCTCTCATCCTCCGTTCCTGTAAGCTGGAAATAAACCGGCTCTTTTGCCTCGCCGCCGAGCACATGAATCGCTTTTTGAGCTGCGGCAAGCTCCTCATTCAATTTGCCCGATTTATACGAAACAAACCGTCCTCCCACCTTCACATATGGCAGACAATATTCCGAAAGGGAGCTTAAATTCGCCACTGCCCGCGACACCACGAGATCAAACTGCTCCCGGTAATCCTTCTGGCGTGCGAAATCCTCGCTCTTCCGTGAACCGCCGTGATTTTCGAAAGGCCAAGCTGTCCGATCACCTCATTCAGGAATTTCACCCTCTTATTCAGTGAATCCAGCAATACAACTTCCACCTCCGGAAACGCGATTTTCAGCGGGATTCCCGGAAAACCGGCTCCCGTTCCCACGTCGAGAATGCGTCCCGCCTGTTCCACATCACAGACCTTCACCAGCGACAGGCTGTCGAGAAAATGCTTCGTAATCACCTGATCGAACTCCGTAATCGCCGTCAGATTCATAAACGAATTCCACTCTACAAGCAGCTCATAATACTGCAGAAACTGCGTCTTCTGCTCCTCGGAAAGTGTGATTCCAAGCTCAAAAAGGCCGCGCTCAAATCCTTCAAGATTGTATTCTTTCATGTTGTTCTCCGTTCTTCTCTATTCTTCCAAGTGCCCGCTGCACTTTTTGTTACGATCCACGCAGCGTGAAAGCACTTGCGGTTTCGCTGCATAAGAACGTAATTCAGGCACGCATATCTGTCCTTTATTTATGTCCCAGATACACCAGCAGAACCGAAATATCCGCCGGGGAAACGCCCGAAATACGTGATGCCTGGCCGATGTTGATCGGACGGTACAGGTTCAGCTTCTGTTTCGCCTCGATGCGCAGGCTCTGGATCTCGTCGTAATTGATGTTCTCCGGGATCTTCTTCTCTTCCATCTTCTTAAACTGCTCCACCTGCTTCATCTGGCGCTTAATGTAGCGTCGTACTTGATGTTGATGTTGACCTGCTCCTGCACATCCTCCGGCAGCTTGGGTCTTTTCGGATCTACTTCCGCCAGCATCTTATAATTCAGCTCCGGTCGGCGGATCAGCTCTGCGAGCGAACTTCCGCCGGAAAGCAGCGTTGATCCATACTCTTCCAGAAGCTCATTGATGTTCGAGCTCGTTCCCACATACGTATTCTCCACGCGCTCAATCTCTTCCTGAATCCGCTGTTCTTTTACTTTCAGTGCCTCATACTGCTCCTCGCTGATCAGACCCACGCGGTAGCCGTATTTGCGCAGACGCAGATCCGCGTTGTCCTGACGGAGCAGCAGACGGTATTCCGCGCGGCTCGTCATCATACGGTACGGCTCATGATTCTCTTTCGTCACAAGGTCATCGATCAGAACGCCGATATATGACTCCGAACGGTCGAGCACCAGCTCTTCTTTTCCCTGTACGCGGAGCGCTGCGTTGATACCCGCGATCAGACCCTGTGCCGCAGCCTCTTCATATCCCGAACTACCGTTAAACTGGCCGCCGGAAAACAGATTTTTGATCGCCTTGAACTCGAGGGACGGCAGAAGCTGTCTCGGGTTGATGCAGTCGTACTCGATCGCATACGCATTCCGCACAATTTTTGCATGCTCCAGACCCGGCACGGTGTGATACATCGCAATCTGCACATCCTCCGGCAGCGAGCTTGACATGCCGCCGACGTACATCTCGTTCGTGTATCGTCCCTCCGGCTCCAGGAACACCTGATGGCGGTTTTTATCGGCAAATTTTACAACTTTATCTTCAATGGATGGACAGTACCGCGGGCCTGTTCCCTCGATCATGCCGGAATACAGCGGCGACCGGTCGAGGTTTTCGCGGATAATTTTGTGCGTTTCTTCATTCGTATACGTCAGCCAGCAGGATTCCTGATCGATCTGTACGCTCTCCGGATCGGTCGAGAATGAGAACGGCACAACGCGCTCATCGCCAAACTGCTCTTCCATTTTCGAAAAGTCAATGCTCCGCTTGTCAATACGCGCCGGTGTTCCTGTTTTAAAACGCACCATCTCCACGCCGTTCGCTTTCAGGGAATCCGTCAGATGCGTCGCCGCCTGCAGGCCGTTCGGGCCGGTATACGTGCTCACATCGCCGTAAATGCACCGTGCATTCAGATAAACGCCGGTACAGAGGACGGCAGCCTTACAGTGGTAAACCGCGCCGGAAACGGCCTTTACACCCGTCAGAACACCGTCTTCCACGATCAGCTCCGCAATCTCCATCTGGCGGATCGTCAGATGATCGGTATTTTCAAGAACCTCGCGCATCGACTGGCTGTACGCCCGCTTATCCGCCTGCGCACGCAGCGAATGCACCGCCGGTCCCTTCGATTGATTCAGCATTTTCGACTGAATAAACGTTTTGTCAATATTTTTACCCATCTCGCCGCCGAGCGCGTCGATCTCTTTTACGAGGTGTCCCTTCGAGGTTCCTCCGATGTTCGGATTGCACGGCATCATCGCGATGCTGTCGACACTTACCGTAAATACAACCGTTTCCAGCCCCATCCGCGCTGCCGCAAGTGCTGCCTCGCATCCCGCATGGCCTGCGCCGATGACGGCAATATCAATTGTTTCTTCTAAAACTGCCATTTTTCTTTTATCCTCTTTCTCTATCTACAGCTTCAGATTCTGTCTTAAGCTTTTTACTCTGTCAAAATCCGGCTGTCGTTCCTTGTAACTCTATTCCGGCAGATCTTCGTAATCTGCATTTGCTGCCTTTATTTACCTGTACAGAATTTGCTGAAAATCTCATTCACAAGGTCTTCTCCCACCGCTTCACCGATGATCGAACCCAGCTCCTCATACGCATTCATAAGATCAATGGAAAAGAAATCCTCCGGCATACCCATTTCGATGCTTTCTGCCGTCAGCTCCAGACTCTTTTTTGCCGCAAGGAGCGCCTGCTTGTGGCGCGCATTCGTGATGTAAACCTCATCGTTGAACGAAATTTCGCCCTGGAAAAACATCTTTTTCATCTGTTCCTCCAGCTCTTCCATACCCGTCTCTTCCCGCGCGGAAATGCTGATGACCGGAGCGCCTGTCTTTTGCTCCATCTCCTCTTTTTCGATCACCGCAGTCAGATCCGACTTATTCAGCAGCACAATCGCCTTGCGCCCTTTCAGGATTTCCATGATTTTTGCATCATTCTCATCGAGCGGCACGATGCATCCACCACATAGAGAATCAGATCTGCGTCCTTTGCATGCTCCAAAGCACGATCCACACCGATTTTCTCGACCGTATCCGCCGTTTTTCGGATCCCCGCCGTATCCAGAATCCGAAGGGAAATGCCCTTTAAGACCAGATTTTCCTCGAGCACGTCGCGTGTCGTTCCGGCGATATCCGTCACAATCGCTTTTTCCTCGCCTGCCAGCAGATTTAAAAGCGATGATTTTCCGGCATTCGGTTTTCCAAGGATCACCGTCTTGATGCCCTCCTGGATCATCTTGCCCTCATCCGCAGATGCAAGCAGCTTTTCCACCTGCTTTTTCTGCTCCGCAACAACCTGGGCCAGCCGCTTTGGATACCCGTCCAGGCTGATGTGCTCCGGGTCATCGAGCGCCGACTCAATAAATGCGATCTCGTAAATCAGCTTCTTGCGGATTGCCCGGATCGCCTTTTTCACCGTTCCGCGAAGCTGGCTCTCGGAGCTTTTTAAGGCATAGGCACTTTTCGCCGAAATAACATCCATGACCGCTTCGGCCTGCGTCAGATCCATTCTTCCGTTCAGAAACGCCCGTTTCGTAAACTCGCCCGGATCTGCCGCCCGCGCGCCCGCATGTAAGACTGCCTCAAGCACCTTTTTTACCGCCAGCACACCGCCGTGACAGTCGATCTCGACGGTATTTTCACCTGTATATGTTTTCGGTCCTTTCATTACCATGACAAGGACCTCATCAATCACTTCCTCCCCTTCGGTAATCCAGCCATAATGAATGGTGTGCGATTTGACCGCGGAAAGCTTTTTTCCTTCTTTTTTTGCACGGAATACGCGGTCCGCCACTTCGAACGCATCGTTTCCGCTGATTCTTACAATACCAATGCCCGCCGGCGCCATCGCTGTGGACACCGCAGCAATCGTATCATCCAAATGAAATCCTGCCATTGTTTCCAGTCCTTTCTAAAACCTCTCTTTTTGGGGATCCCAGTATTCAGATCCACATTTTTTCTTTCCTTTCGCATGGCTCTGAATAGTTCCATTTTAGCAGAAAACCAGAAAAGACGGTACCCCGTATTTTACACAGGTACCGTCTTTTTGCATATTTTTTACGCTTTTCTTATCGTTTCGGCGCTACAACTACGTGGCGGTATGGCTCGCTGCCCTCGCTGTAGGTCTCCACAAATTTATTTCCCTGCAGTGCAGAGTGGATGATTCTTCTCTCGTAAGGATTCATCGGCTCCAGAGAAACCGGTCTTCTGGTCTTTTTCACTTTGTAAGCGATGTTTCTTGCCAGATTTTCCAGTGTTTCTTTTCTGCGTTTGCGGTAGTTCTCCGTATCAAGTTTGACACGAACGTAATCCTTCTGCTCTTTGTTGACCACAAGGCTGATCAGATACTGAAGGGAATCCAGTGTCTGTCCGCGTTTTCCGATCAGGATGCCCATATCCTCACCGGCAAAATCAACTTCAAGAGAATCGTTCTCGGCATTGTACTCCATCTGGATCTCAACCGGGAGCTCCATGGCTTTGAATACACCGCTTAAGAACTCAAGTGCCGTTGCCTTGATCTGGGCGATTTCCTCGTCTGTTCTCTGAACTACTTCACGCTCTTCTCTTGGCTCAGAGCGTCTTGCAGTTTCTGCCTGACGCGGAGCAGCTTTTCTTTCTGTTTCTTTTTTTACAGCTTCTTTTTTCGGCGCTTCCTTTACCGGTGCAGGAGCTGCCTCTTTTTTCTCTGGTTTCTGGGGTGCTTCCGGTTCTTTTTCCGGTGCGGCTTTTACAGCGGCACGGATCACAGCCGGTTTACTTCCGATTCCAAAGAATCCGGAACTGCCTTCGCTGATGACCTGGATCTCCAGTTTATCGCTGGCAGCCTGAAGCTCGATGCAGGCTTTTGTAATGGCGTCGTCCACGGTTTTTGCGGATACTTCGATAAACTCCATAAAGATTTACCCCCTATTTTTTCTTTTTGCTGTTCTTTTCATCAAACTGTTTTACCATGTTTGCTTTCGCAGCGATGCTTCCGGCGCGGTATTCCTGATTGCTGTTGTAATACTCAGTCGAAGCCTTTCTTGCTGCCTCTTTTTCCTCAGCAGACGGCTCTTCGTTCTCCTGTACCTGAATATTACGCACACTCTGCGTTGCAGCCTGTGTGATTTTCTGCGGCGGAAGGCCGGCTTTTTCTCTCTTCTTTGCAGCTTTTTCCTGGTTTTTGCGGATCACCTCATCCATGTCGATCGAGGACATATGGCGGTTGATGATAACCTGCTGTACACTTCGAACGAGCGCACCGGCGATCCAGTAAATACCAATACCGATGGAGAATGATAAACACATAAATGCGGAGAAAACAGGCATTACCGTGTTCATGGTCTTCATGGAATTTTCCATGGAGTTTGCTGTCTTATTTCCGTTGTTGGAAGATGGTGCCTGCGGCATCAGCTTGTAGTTCAGCCACTGGGTAAACCATGCCAGAATCGGCACCAGAATTGCTCCTGCAATCAGAAGCGCAGATCCGTTTGCCATACCCTCGCGGATGACATCCATCGGAGACTGTGTGATATTAAATCCAAGGAACATGTTGATATGCTTGGACTCCGCGGCGGTTTTTGTAATGGTATCCGCAATACCGGAGAACTCGCTGATGTCAGCCAGCTTCGTCCACTGGGACGGTTTCAGCACATAAAACATGTCCAGAAGGTTATTTTCGGTTAATGTTTCACTTACTTTACTGTACATGGTAACACGGTTATCTGTGATAAACTGTGTCAGGATGTCAGAATATCCTGATACACCCATCATCTGTGTTGTCAGTCCCTGGAATACATTGCGGACACTTCCGATATATCCCGGAATATGATAGATAACCTGGTACAGTGCAAGCAGAATCGGCATCTGAATCAGCAGTGTACTGCAGCTTCCTGTCGGGGAGACACCGTATTTCTGATAAACTGCCATGGTTTCTTCAGATTTTTTCATCTGAGAAGCCTGGTCTTTTTTGTTCTGATATTTCTTTTCAATTCTCTGCAGATCCGGCTGCATTACGCTCATCATCTTCGACATCTTCTGCTGCTTGATCTGAAGCGGCGTCAGAACGAGATAAATGATAATCGTATACAGAATAATCGCAATACCGATATTCGGAATTCCAATTTTTTCCAGACAAAAATAAATTCCATTGATCAGCCAGCCGAGGATCTGGCATACCCACCCGATAATCGGCCACGTTGATTTACTCAGTACGATATCCAAAACGTCTTTTCCTCCTTATTTATCTACGGCACAGGGTCGTAACCTCCGTGTGAAAACGGGTTACATCTCAGTATTCTCCATAATGCCAGCAGACTTCCTTTGAAAGCACCATATTTCTGAATCGCTTCCAGCCCGTACTGCGAGCAGGTCGGCGTATAAGGCAGTGCACCCTCTTCAGAGGAGACAGGTACTTCTGATAAAACCGGATACCTTTTATCAATACCGTCTTCATTTTTCTGTTTCCTTTAATATATGATGCAGTTTTCCCAGATGCAAAAGTGCTCCCTCTATCTCGAAATACGTACAGTTTTTTGCATTAACTCTTGCGATCACAACTACATCCATTCCACACTGAAATTCCTCTTCATGCAGACGATAACTCTCCCGGATCAGTCTCGCCAGATGGTGGCGCACAACGCTGTTTCCAACCTTTTTACTTACTGAAATTCCAATCCGGTTCCGTCCCAGCTGATTTTTCTTCACATACATGACCAGAAATCGGTTTGCAAACGATGTTCCCTGCTTATAAACCAGCTGAAAATCTCTGTTTTTTTTCAGGCTTTCCGAATATTTCATGAATCCATTCTTTCCTTCATGATTTGTCTAAATTTTCTTTTCCTTGAATAGCTTTAGATAGAAGAAAAGACCACATAAATTTTATGCGGCCTTTGGTTTTATGCTGATAATTTTTTTCTTCCTTTTAATCTTCTTGCAGCTAAAACTTTTCTTCCACCTTTTGTGCTCATTCTTGCTCTGAATCCGTGAACTTTAGCTCTGGATCTTTTTTTTCGGCTGAAATGTCATTTTCATAAGATAAGGCACCTCCTTTAAATTCTAATCAATAACTGCCTGCGAGGCAGTATTTCACTACATGTATGACAGAAAACATCATTTCAATTATATTCATAAACCCCCATTTCGTCAACCCTAAAATCAATAATTTTCGCAGTTTTTTCGGGAAAAATGCCGCTCTGACGCGGTTTTCCGGTCTGCCGCTGCCCGTGCCTTCCGTGTGCTGATTTTCAGTTTATCCACAACTTATCCACACTGTCCGCCGCACGCGTACAAATACCAGTTCGATTTTTGTGCTTTCCACACGATATCTTGTAACCGTAATCAACATTATCCACAATCTGTGGATAACCTTGTGGATAACTTTCGGTTTTGCTGTGTACAACCTGTGGGCATTTCCAATTTTTCCAGTATTTACGCCATGTATAATGTGTATATAAGTTTTCCAGACTTTACACATTTCGGTTTTTCCAGCCCTCTATCCACAATTTTATCAACATAAGATTCCCTGTTATCCACAAACTATCCTCCATTTCATCAACAGGAAAATTTTTTACACATTCTGTGGATAAAAAAAATAATTATCCACATTTTTAGGTTGAATAAAACGGCATTTTATTATATCATATAGAAGTAAAAATGCGACTAATTCGGGGAAAATTTCGTTTTCCAGACAGAAGTTATCCCCCAAAAGCAATGATTATAGAAGCGGAGCGACAGAAAAAGCATGGAAATCGTACAAGATAAATGGAAAGAAATACTGCAGAGAGTGCGGGACGAGCACGAATTATCTGAGATCTCCTTTACCACATGGATTGAACCACTTACGATCCATTCCGTAGAGGACAATCTGATCACAATCCTGGTTCCATCCGAAAAATGGGCCTCGATTACGTGAGCAAAAAATATACTCTTCCTATTAAAGTAGCAATCGCGGAAATCACAGGCATCAACTATGAAATCCGCTTTATTCTGCCGGAAGAAGTGAAACAGGAAAAAGCTCCTGCTCCCGTCCAGAAAAATCTTTATGTGCCAAACCTGAATCCAAAGTATACCTTTGATACCTTCGTGGTCGGCAGCAATAACAAATTTGCCCATGCAGCTTCTCTCGCCGTGGCCGAATCCCCGGGAGAAATCTACAATCCGCTGTTTTTATACGGTGGTGTTGGACTGGGCAAAACCCATCTGATGCATTCGATCGCACATTTTATTCTTCAAAAGAACCCGTCTTCGCGGATTCTCTACGTAACGAGTGAAGAATTTACAAATGAAGTCATCGAGGCCATCCGAAACAGCAACAACACCGCAATGACCAAATTCCGTGAGAAATACCGCAATATCGACGTACTTCTCATCGATGATGTGCAGTTTATTATAGGAAAGGAATCAACACAGGAAGAGTTTTTCCATACCTTCAATACGCTGCACGGCGCCAACAAACAGATCATCCTTTCTTCGGATCGTCCCCCGAAAGACATGGATATCCTGGAAGACCGCATCCGTTCCCGTTTCGAATGGGGACTCCTTGCCGACATCCAGAGCCCGGATTATGAAACGCGAATCGCCATCCTCCGCAAAAAGCAGGAACTCGACGGCTATTCCGTCAGCGACGATGTGATCGAATACATCGCTTCCAATATTAAATCGAACATCCGTGAATTAGAAGGCGCTCTCAACAAAATCATGCATACGCAAACCTTGAAAAACGTGAAATCAACATTGATCTTGCAGAACAGGTGCTGCGCGATATCATCTCCCCAAACGAGAAGAAGGTCATCACGCCGGAATTTATCATCGACACCGTTGCAGATCACTTCGATATTACGCCGTCCGACATTGTCGGCAGCAAGCGGAGCAGCAAAATCGTATTCCCGCGCCAGATCGCAATGTATCTGTGCCGCGAAATGCTCGATGCCCCGCTGACCGGAATCGGAAAAATGATGGGCGACCGCGATCATACCACTGTCATGCACGGCATTGAAAAGATCGAAAAGGAAATGAGTGCCAAAGACAGTGTCCGCAACACGGTAGATATCTTAAAGAAGAAGATTAACCCGTCTAAATAAGCGGCATAGCTGTAACTCTGTCAAAACAGTTCGAACCGATCTACATTTATATAAGAAGAAACGCATCGGTTTACAGGCCCTTATTTATGCACAAACCGATGTGGAAAGCCTGTGGATGAATTGTGGACAAATTTGGAGCCTGAAGTTATCAACATTTCATACACAGGTTCACGTTCGATTATTCACAGAGTTATACAGATCCATTTTTCCAGTATTTCCGCATTCTCGAAGGGGTTATCCACATATCCACAGCCCCTACGACTAAGACTACGGATTTTTACTATATTTTTTCTTTATAAGCATACTCACCCAGCCGTGAGGAAAGGAGAGTTATCCACAATTATGAAATTAGTGTTTGACAAAGCAGACCTTGTAAAAAGCGTTGCCATTGCGATGAAAGCTGTTTCCGGTAAAACTACGATGCCAATTCTGCAGTGTATCCTGATTGATGCATCTTCCAGCCAGATCAAGTTTACCTCCAACGATATGGAACTCGGAATTGAGACCCTTGTCACAGGTATGATTCTGGAACGCGGTATTGTTGCTCTGGATGCAAAGATTTTTTCTGAGATCGTAAGAAAACTTCCGGATAATCAGGTTACAATAGAAACAGATGAAAATCTGCTAACCACGATTACGTGTGAAAAAGCAAAATTCAACATTCCGGGACAGTCAGGAGAAGATTTTTCCTATCTGCCGATTCTCGAAACTTCCGATTGTGTTTCCATTTCCCAGTTCACCTTAAAAGACTGATCCGTCAGACCATTTTCTCCATTGCAGCCAATGAGAACAACAAACTGATGACCGGTGAGCTGTTTGAAATCAAAGATAACACACTTCGCGTCGTATCTCTGGACGGACACCGTATTGCGATCCGCAAAATTGAGCTGAAAAATTCGTATCTGGACCGAAAAGTCGTTGTTCCGGGAAAAACCCTGAACGAAATCAGCAAAATTCTGTCCGGCGAGATGGATGATCAGATTGATATTTACTTCTCGGAAAACCACATTATGTTCAAGTTCGATGATACAACGGTCGTTTCCAGACTGATCGACGGTGAATATTTCCGCATCGACCAGATGCTTTCGAGTGATTACGAGACAAAAGTGACGATCAACAAAAAAGAATTCTTAAGCTGTATCGACCGTGCGACACTTCTTGTCAAAGAAGGCGACAAAAAACCGATCATCATCGACATCCAGGATGGAGCGATGGAACTGCAGATCAACTCCGCGATGGGTTCCATGAAAGAAGAGATCGATATCAACAAAGAAGGCAAGGATATTATGATCGGTTTTAACCCGAAATTCCTGATCGATGCACTTCGTGTTATTGACGACGAGGAAATTTCGATTTATCTGGTCAACCCGAAGGCTCCATGTTTTATCCGGAACGAAGAAGAGAGCTATATCTATCTGATTCTGCCGGTAAACTTCAATTCCGTGAGATAAGTCACATAAGTTTGAAATCTGCCGGAACCTTTTCTGAAAGAACTTTCAGCGGTTTTACAGCCACACAGGTTGAAAACTGCGAACTTACGTGAGGAAAAGGCACGGCAGTGCAGGAGGAAAAAATGGAAATTATTACGCTGCGTGAAGATTACATCAAACTGGGCCAGGCATTAAAAGCTGCGGCTCTGGTAGAAGACGGCGTGGAAGCAAAGCTCGTCATCAAGGACGGCGAAGTGACCGTAAACGGTGAAGTAGATACCCGCCGCGGCCGCAAGCTCTATGACGGAGATATTGTCTGCTACAATGGAAATGAGATACAAATTAAAAAATAAGGCTTAAAAACTTAAGCTGATTTTTCACGGACGAGTGCTCATGTATATCAAATCTTTAGAACTGAAGAACTATCGGAATTATGAAAACTTATGCATAAATATCAGCCCCGGAACGAATATTCTCTACGGCGACAATGCCAGGGAAAGACGAATATTCTCGAGGCTTTATATCTGGCGGGTACGACGAAATCGCACCGCGGCAGCAAGGACCGCGAAATCATCCAGTTTGACCGGGAGGAAGCCATATCCGGATGATGGTGGAGCGGAACGGCAGCACGCATAAAATCGATATGCATCTGAAAAAAAATAAATCCAAGGGAATCGCCATCGATGGAGTTCCGATCCGCAAAGCGTCGGAACTTTTTGGCATTGTAAATATTGTGTTTTTCTCTCCGGAGGACCTGAATATCATCAAAAACGGTCCTGCGGAGCGCCGGCGTTTCCTCGATAGCGAAATTTGTCAATTGTCAAGACTATACATGATCGAGCTTGCCAATTATAATAAAGTGGTGGCGCAGAGAAACAAGCTGCTTAAAGAGATTTCGTTTTCCGGCAGAATGGCGGATACGCTCGAGATCTGGGATGAGCAGATGGTCCGCTATGGAACAAGCATTATTTCCGAGCGGAAAAAATTTATCAGCCGCCTGAATGATATTTTATCCGAGATCCATCAGAATCTGACCGGAGGAAAGGAGCAGATTCTGATTACCTATGAACCGAATGTGTCCGAGGAAGCGTTTTCCGAAGAGTTAAAAGCCGGAAGAGAGCGTGATCTGCGTTTCGGACAGTCCTACACCGGGCCGCACCGGGACGATTTCTGTGTGCGGGTCAACGACATCGATATCCGTAAATACGGTTCCCAGGGGCAGCAGAGGACGGCGGCGCTTTCGCTGAAATTAGCGGAGATCCGTCTGGTCGAGGAGGAAATTCACGATACACCGGTTTTACTGCTGGATGATGTTTTGTCGGAGCTGGACGGCAGCCGGCAGAATTATCTTCTGCAGAGCATTCACAGCATACAGACACTGATTACCTGTACCGGACTGGACGAGTTTGTCGAAAATCATTTTGAGGCAAACAGCGTATTCCAGGTGGTCGAGGGATCTGTGTTTCACAAAGAAACAGGAGGAATCTAAATGAGTACAGAGAACATGGAAAAGACAGAGTATGGTGCAGACCAGATTCAGATTCTGGAGGGTCTGGAAGCCGTACGGAAGCGCCCAGGTATGTATATCGGCAGTACCTCCGCACGGGGACTTCACCATCTGTCTATGAGATTGTCGACAACTCGGTAGACGAGGCACTGGCAGGATACTGCAAAAATATTGACGTTACGATTAACCCGGACAACTCCATCACCGTCATCGACGACGGCCGTGGTATTCCGGTCGGCATCAATCATAAGTCGGGCCTTCCGGCCGTTGAGGTTGTCTTTACGGTGCTGCACGCAGGCGGAAAGTTCGGCGGCGGAGGGTACAAGGTATCCGGCGGTCTGCACGGCGTTGGTGCATCCGTTGTAAATGCGCTGTCTAACTGGCTTGAGGTGCGCGTTTATCACGATGGAAAGGTTTACTTCCAGCGGTATGAGCGCGGAAAAACCATGAATAAGCTGGAGGTCATCGATACCTGTCCGATCGAAAAAACAGGTACCGAGGTCCGTTTCCTGCCGGATGACACGATGTTCGAGGAGACGGTTTATGATTACGACGTTTTAAAAACAAGACTCCGCGAGACCGCATTTCTGACCAAGGGACTGCGCATTGTTCTGCGCGATCTGCGCACGGATCCGGTAGTGGAAAAAGCATTCCACTACGAGGGCGGTATCAAAGAGTTTGTCAGCTACCTGAACAAGAGCAAAACGGCGCTCTACCCGGACATCATCTACTGCGAGGGAGAAAGAGACGGCGTTCTCGTTGAGGTTGCGATGCAGCACAACGATTCCTATCAGGAAAATACGTACGGTTTCGTCAACAACATTACGACGCCGGAGGGCGGTACCCATATCGTGGGCTTCCGGAATGCGCTGACGAAAACCTTTAATGAATATGCAAGAGCAAATAAACTGTTAAAAGACAGCGAACCGAACCTGACCGGAGAGGATATCCGCGAGGGTATGACGGCGATTGTCAGCATCAAAATCGAGGAGCCGCAGTTCGAGGGCCAGACAAAGCAGAAACTTGGAAACAGCGAGGCGAGAGGAGCAGTCGACAATATCGTGAGCACTCAGCTCGAGCTGTTCCTGGAGCAGAACCCGGCTGTCGCAAAAACGATCGTTGAAAAGTCCCTGCTTTCCCAGCGTGCGAGAGAGGCTGCAAGAAAAGCGCGTGACCTGACGAGAAGAAAATCCGCACTGGACGGTATGTCCCTGCCTGGAAAACTGGCAGACTGTACCGACAAGGATCCGAAAAACTGTGAGATCTTCCTGGTCGAGGGAGATTCCGCGGGCGGTTCCGCAAAATCCGCGAGAAGCCGTGCAACGCAGGCGATCCTGCCTCTGCGTGGAAAAATCCTGAATGTAGAGAAAGCACGTCTCGATAAAATTTATGCCAATGCCGAGATCAAAGCGATGATTACGGCATTCGGAACCGGAATCCACGACGATTTCGATATCACCAAACTGCGCTACGACAAGATCATCATCATGACCGATGCCGATGTCGACGGCGCGCACATCGACACACTGATGCTGACGTTCCTGTACCGCTTCATGCCGGAGCTGATCAAACAGGGCCACGTTTACCTGGCACAGCCGCCGCTGTTCAAGATTGAGAAAAACAAAAAAGTATGGTACGCATACGATGACGATCAGATGAATCAGATCCTCAATGAGATCGGACGCGGAGATAATAAGATCCAGCGTTACAAAGGACTGGGAGAGATGGATGCGGAGCAGCTCTGGGAGACCACCATGGACCCAGAACGCCGTGTTCTGCGCCGCGTTGTGTTCGATGAAGAGTATTCTTCTGAAATTGATCTTACCTTCAATACGCTCATGGGCGACAAGGTAGAACCGCGCCGTGACTTTATCGAAGAGAGAGCAAAATACGCAAACAACCTGGATATCTAAAAAGTCCTGTGAACTGAAGTGGAGGAAAAGATGGAAGATAATGTTTTTGATAAAATTCACGAGGTCGATCTGAAAGACACGATGGAGGAATCCTACATCAACTATGCGATGAGCGTAATTGCATCCCGTGCACTTCCAGACGTCCGCGATGGCTTAAAGCCGGTACAGAGACGTATTCTGTACTCCATGAGTGAACTGAACAATACGCCGGATAAGCCGCACCGTAAGTGCGCGCGTATCGTCGGTGATACGATGGGTAAATATCACCCGCACGGCGACAGCTCTATCTACGGAGCACTCGTCAACATGGCACAGGACTGGGCAACCCGTTATCCGATGGTGGACGGCCATGGAAACTTCGGTTCCGTCGACGCGACGCGCTGCGGCTATGCGATACACCGAGGCACGTTTAAGCAAAATCTCGATGGAGATGCTGGCGGATATCAACAAAGACACCGTAGACTTCGCCCCGAACTTTGATGAAACCGAAAAAGAGCCTGTTGTTATGCCGGCCCGCTACCCGAACCTTCTGGTAAACGGTACTTCCGGTATCGCAGTCGGTATGGCAACGAACATCCCGCCGCACAATCTGCGCGAGGTGGTAAGTGCCATTGTAAAAATTATTGATAATATCATCGAGGAGGACCGTACGACAGATCTCGAGGAGATTCTCAGCATTGTAAAAGGCCCTGACTTCCCGACCGGAGCAGAAATCCTCGGCACCCGCGGCATCGACGAGGCCTACCGTACCGGCCGCGGTAAAATCCGTGTTCGTGCGGTATCAAACATCGAGACACTGCCGAACGGAAAGAGCGAGATCATCGTAACCGAGATCCCGTACATGGTAAACAAGGCGCGCCTGATCGAGAACATCGCCGCGCTGGTAAGAGATAAAAAGATCGACGGCATCACCGGCATTGCGGACCACTCCAACCGTGAGGGTATGCGCATCTGTATCGAACTGCGCCGCGACGCCAATGCAAACGTCATCTTAAACCAGCTGTACAAACATACCCAGATGCAGGATACCTTTGGTGTGATCATGCTTGCACTGGTAAACAATCAGCCGAAAGTCATGAACCTTCTGGAGATGCTGACGTATTATCTGCAGCACCAGGAAGAGGTTGTGACGAGAAGAACGAAATACGACCTGAACAAAGCGCAGGAGAGAAGCCATATTCTGGAAGGACTCTTAAAAGCGCTTGACCATATTGACGAAGTGATCCATATCATCCGTGCATCCGCGAATGCGGCAGAGGCAAAGAAGAACCTGATGGAACGCTTCGATCTGAGTGATGCCCAGGCCCAGGCAATCGTAGACATGCGTCTGCGCGCTCTGACCGGTCTGGAACGGGAGAAGCTCGAGAACGAGTACAAAGAGCTGATGGCGCGCATCGAGCAGTTAAAAGCCATCCTCGCAGACCGCAAGGTGCTTCTTGGCGTTATCCGCAGGGAGATTCTGACCGTATCCGAAAAATACGGCGATGACAGAAGAACTTCCATCGGCTTTGATGAGTACGATCTCTCCATGGAGGATCTGATTCCGCGCGAGAATACCGTCATCACCATGACGAAACTGGGCTATATCAAACGTATGACCGTTGACAACTTCCGCAGCCAGAACCGCGGCGGCAAGGGAATCAAGGGCATGCAGACCATCGAGGACGACTACATCGAGGAGCTTCTGATGACGACGACCCATCATTACCTCATGTTCTTTACGAATACGGGAAGAGTCTACCGTCTGAAAGCATACGAGATTCCGGAGGCGTCCAGAACCGCAAGAGGAACGGCGATTGTCAACCTTCTCCAGCTGCAGCCGGGAGAGAAGATTACCGCTGTTATTCCAATGCGCAAATATGAGAAGGGCCATTATCTGTTTATGGCAACGAAAAAGGGACTGGTGAAGAAGACGCCGCTCGAAGAGTACGAGAACGTCAGAAAAACGGGTCTTGCTGCCATTGCGCTCCGCGATGATGATGAACTGATTGAAGTTAAGACAACTGATAACGAGAAAGAGATTATTCTGGTAACGAAATTCGGCCAGTGTATCCGCTTCAAGGAAAACGATGTGCGTACGACAGGCCGTGTTTCCATGGGTGTACGCGGCATCAACCTTCTGGACGGCGATGAAGTAGTCGGCATGCAGATCTGCACGCAGGGAGACTATCTCCTTGTCGTATCCGAAAACGGCATGGGCAAACGGACGCCGATGGCAGAGTTTACCGTACAGCTCCGCGGCGGCAAGGGTGTCAAATGCTATAAGATTACCGAAAAGACCGGAAACCTGATCGGTTCCAAGGCAGTCAATGAGGATAATGAGATTATGATGATTACCACAGAGGGAATCATTATCCGTACACCATGCTCCGGCATTTCTGTTATGGGACGTATCACGTCCGGTGTCAAGCTGATGGATGTGGACGGTGAAATCAAGGTTGCCAGCATTGCAAAGGTAAGAGACAAAGAGGCATCCGAGGAGACTCCGGTTTCGGTGGAAGAGACCGAAAGTGCTTCTGAGGAAACGAAGGAATAATACAGCGTCGCAAAACGTGTCTGAGAGAAAAAAGCTCAGGCACGTTTTTTCTCGTTTGGGGAAGGGGAGAAAAATATGAAACGAATTTTACTGATGGTGCTGCGGAATCTGCTTCTGGTTCCGTGGATGTGGTGCCGGCTCTGTTACCATGCAGCGCATCCGGACAAGTACAGTCTGGAAGAGCACTTTAAAATGCTGCGCTTTATTGTACAGCGGGCGAACAAAGGCGGAAACGTCATTGTGGAATCCTATGGAGCAGAAAATCTTCCGGAGCAGGACGGTTTTGTGATGTATCCGAATCACCAGGGACTGTACGATGTGCTGGCGATCGCAGGAGCGTGCTCGCGTACCTTTACAGTTGTTGCCAAAAAAGAGGTAGAGCATATTCCGTTTTTAAAACAGGTCTTTGCGTGCATCCACGCGCTGTTTATGGACCGGGAGAATCTGCGGCAGTCAATGCAGGTTATCAATGAGGCGGCCGATGCCGTAAAAGAAGGCAAAAACGTCATTCTGTTTCCGGAAGGAACGAGGAGCAGAAAGGGAAACCAGCTGCTGGAGTTTAAAAGCGGCAGCTTCAAGATCGCAGTAAAAGCAAAATGCCCAATCGTGCCGGTTGCGTTAAAAAACTGTTTTGTTCCGTTTGACTCCAATACCGTCCGTCCCGTAACGGTAGAAGTCCATTTTCTCGACCCGATCCCATACGAGGAATACCAGGGAATGAAGACAACAGAGATTGCGAGATGGTAAAGAAGAGAATTGAAGCCGTCGTAACCGCGTAGCGGTTTCAGAAAAGAGCGTGATATGCGCTCTTTTCTGCTATTCTGGGGGCTGATTTGGGTTCTGTAAGGCATATTTTCTATAATAGTAAGAAAAAAACAAAAAATTCGAAAAAACGGGTTGACAAGAACGTAAGGTTTTTGTATAATAAACCATGCGTCACGAATGAGTGACTGCACATATCATTTTATATTTAGGCATTTGGAGAAGTACTCAAGTGGCTGAAGAGGCGCCCCTGCTAAGGGTGTAGGTCGGGTAACCGGCGCGAGGGTTCAAATCCCTCTTTCTCCGTAGGTAAGAGATTTGGAAGAAATTCCAAATCTCTTTTTTTTCGTTCTAAGCAAAGACCGCTACTTGAAATTTACATTTGTCTGAGGTACTATCTTTTTAAATAAACTACACGTATAGAAGGAAAGATGTATAAGAAACAGGGAATGGAGAAAAAGTATGGATGATAAAGAACTTGGACGCATGCTTCGGCTTGAGAAGGTAGAAGAGAATACATTTCCAGAGGAAAAGACAAAAGAAGTATTACAAAAAGAAAAGCATGATCAGCTCAAATTCCGTCTGAAGAAACGAATCCGTCCGGAAGTATTTGCACGGATGCCGGAAGAAATACAGGATTTCCTGATAGATATGGATCCGACAGACATGAAAGAAGTATATATATCTACATTGCTGAATCTTCCATGGGAGTCTGAGTTCAAGGTTCCAAAGATTGAGTTAATGGAAGCCAAGACGATGTTGGACAGTTCCCATTATGTCTATGCTGGAGGTAAAAGAGAAGGTATTACGTTATATGGCTTGCCAGAAGTACCTTGGAAAGAACTACGGGGCAGTTATGCTGCTTGCCGGACCTCCCGGAGTAGGCAAGACATCCATTGCAGTTTCGATTGCAAAGGCGATGGGAAGACCTTGTGTGAAAATATCACTGGCAGGTGTTTCGGATGCATTATTCTACGAGGAACACAGACAGTATTCAATAATGCCAAGCCGGGAAGGATTGTGGATGCTCTGGTACATGGGAAAAGCTTCTGCCCATTGATCTTATTGGATGAAATTGACAAAATGGGAAGTTCCATCGAACATGGCTGCCCGGAAAATGTACTTCTTGACATATTAGACAGTGACCGTTCAAAATTGTAGATAACTATCTGGGATTTCCGCTGGATCATGTCAATGTAATTTTTGTGGACAACAGCTAATAGTCTTGAACCGTTGTCACCGATATTACAGGATCGTCTGGACATTGTAGAATTACCTCCATATACGATAAGAGACAAAAAGCAAATTGTGAAAGGATACATTTGGCCAAAAACTGATCAAGGAGTATCAAATAGAGCAGGTAGATATTGAGGAAGATGCAATAGAAGAGAGGTGGACGAAATGAAGCGGTTATGTCCAGTATGTTTTGCGGAATTACCCGCACAAGCAAATTACTGTCCGATATGCGGAAAATGCATGAGAGATGCCGTGGAGCAGATTAGTCAGTATATAGGAGAAGCGCCGATAACAACAGTAGTTGAAATAAAGGATTGTGCGATTCGCATTGGCATGAAGAAATAGGAAGGTGAGTAGATGAAACTGAGAAAGATAATTGGCTGGATACTTGTTTTACGCCAGCAGCATTAATAGAAGCTATAAGTATTTTGCCTAATGCCATTGGAATGATGATATTAATTTTTTATTATTTCTTGGCGTATTCACAATTGTGCGAAAAGGATTGCATCTCATAGCAACAAGTACAAACCGTACCACATAACTTATAGAAGAGGTGGTGGAATTGAAACATATAGTTATTTTAAGAATTATACGAAAAGAAGATAAGAGTATTATTTCTGAAAGAGATATGGCTACTTTATCTGAAGAAGAAAATGTTGAAATTAGCAATAAACTAAATAGTAATTCTACAGGATATTTAGGATATGAACAAGATAAAACCGCTTAGGCGG
>ENA-OQIM01000100-OQIM01000100.1-human-gut-metagenome-genome-assembly--contig:-NODE-100-length-26859-cov-1.781124_pt1 | contig 26859 bp, 41 predicted proteins | sample MGYA00242579_ERZ504744 | MGnify/ENA primary metagenome ERZ504744 (study PRJEB26092, sample SAMD00036441) | human gut metagenome | host: Homo sapiens | study: EMG produced TPA metagenomics assembly of...
GCGGAGCATCTGGCACAGGCGGTGCGGGAGACCGTACAGGCCCGGAAGGCGAAAGGTAGAGGCCAAGGTTTGAAATTCGATTGGACCAATATCTGGTGCAGCATGGACTCATCCAGAGCCGTGAGCGCGCCAAAGCCATGATCATGGCAGGTGTTGTCTTTGTCAACGAGCAGAAAAGTGGACAAAGCCGGTGAAATGATCAAAGAAGATGCCAAAGTGGAAGTGCGTGGCCATGATATCGGTTATGTCAGCCGCGGCGCTGAAGCTGGAAAAAGCCATGAAAAATTTTGGCGTGACGCTGAAGGATAAGGTGTGCATGGATGTAGGCGCATCCACCGGCGGTTTCACAGATTGTATGCTTCAGAACGGAGCGGTCAAAGTCTATTCCATTGATGTGGGATATGGACAGCTGGACTGGAAACTCAGGAATGATCCAAGAGTTGTATGCATGGAAAAAACAAATATCCGCTATGTGGTACCGGAAGATCTGGAAGGTCCGGCAGCATTTTCTTCGATCGATGTTTCTTTTATCTCCCTTACAAAAGTGCTTCTTCCTGTAAGAAACCTTCTCACAGAGGACGGAGAGATCGTATGTCTCATCAAACCTCAGTTTGAGGCCGGCAGAGAAAAAGTCGGAAAAAAAGGTGTTGTCCGTGATCCGAAGGTCCATGAAGAAGTCATTGAGAAAGTCAGAGATTATGCCATGAGTATTTCTATGGAGCCCTGTCATCTTTCCTTTTCTCCCATCAAGGGACCTGAGGGAAATATTGAATATCTCCTTCATCTGAAAAAACATCCGGAAGGAACAGAAGTACCTGTGAGTCTTGACGTATCCGTAGAGGATGTGGTAAAGGAAGCCCACGGACAGCTGGACTGATGTTTGGAAAGGACTGAAGCAATATGGACAGATTTTATATAATTCCAAACAGTGCCAAGGATCCGGAACTGACATTTTCTAATAGGATCATTGCCTATCTGGAGAAGCATGGTGCCAGGTGTCATGTGCAGAAGATCACCGAAAAAATGGAAGGACCGTATCATTATACGGACCGGATGGGATTCCGCAGGATACACAGTGCATTATTGTACTGGGGGGAGATGGAACACTTCTGCAGGCTGCAAGGGATGTGGTGCATCTGGATATCCCTCTTCTTGGAATCAATCTGGGAACTCTGGGATTTCTTGCCGAGGTGGATAAAAATTCCGTGTATCCGGCTCTGGATCGGCTTCTGTCAGATGACTATGAGCTGGAAGATCGTATGATGCTGGAAGGAAAGATCTATCGTGGAGAGAAACTTATTGGAAAAGATATCGCATTAAATGATATTGTGATCGGAAGAGAAGGACATCTCCGTGTGATCCGTTTCAAGAATTATGTTAATGATGCATATATGAATTCATACAATGCAGATGGTATCATCATTTCCACTCCGACCGGTTCTACCGGATATAGTCTGTCAGCGGGAGGTCCCGTGGTTTCTCCCAGTGCCAGTATGATGATCATGACCCCCATCGCTCCCCATACCATGAACACCCGAAGTATCATTCTTTCCGGGGAAGAGGCAGTTACAGTAGAGATCGGTGAGGGAAGACATAATACTATTGAGAAAGCGGTGGCCTCTTTCGACGGGGATACCCAGATATCCATGGTCACCGGTGATCGGATCGTGATCCGGAAAGCCACAGTCAGGACAAAAATCCTCAAGCTGAACCATCTGAGCTTTGTGGAGGTTCTGAGACAGAAAATGAGTAACAGCTGATGCAGGAGGTTCAATTTTGAAAGTAGCAAGACATGAAAAAATTATCGAACTGATCCGTCAGTACGAGATCGATACACAGGAAGAACTTGCGGCAAGACTGAATGAGGCCGGTTTTAAGGTTACGCAGGCTACCGTATCCAGAGATATCCGTGCTCTGAAAATGACAAAGGTTGCAGGCAGCAACGGAAAGTCCAGATATGCGATCCTGGAAGAACATACACCGGATGTGTTAAGTGATAAATATTCCAGAGTTCTGAAAGATGCAGTGATCGCTATGAACATCGGACAGAATATCGTAGTGGTAAAAACAATTCCGGGAATGGCCATGGCGGCAGCAGCAGCTCTTGATGCCATGAAATGGCCGGAAATCCTGGGATGTATTGCCGGAGATGATACCATTATGTGTGTGGTGAAAACCTCTGAACAGGCACCGGGTGTAGTTCAGAAGCTTGGCGGGATCTTATCCAGAGGAAAATAAAATGACAGAATATGTAAATGCTTTATGCCAGAAAGGAAATCAATGTTAGTACATCTGCATGTAAAAAATCTTGCACTGATAGAGGAATCAGAGGTGGAATTCGGACCAGGCTTAAATATCTTAACTGGTGAGACCGGAGCCGGAAATCCATTCTGTTAGGATCTATACAGCTCATCCTGGGTGGAAAAACTTCCAGAAGCATGATTCGTGAAAATGCTTCCTATGCCCTGGTAGAGTTGCTGTTTCAGGTTGAAAACACGAAAGCCAGAGAGTCCCTTGCGGCGCTTGACATCTATCCGGAAGACGGACAGGTGCTGATGTCCCGCAAGATCATGGACGGCAGAAGTATCAACAAGATCAACGGAGAGACAAGTACTGTCAGCCAGATGAAAGCAGCAGCAGCCTGTCTTCTGGACATTCACGGACAGCATGAGCATCAGTCACTTCTTTATGGAGACCGCCAGCTGGCTATTTTGGATGTATACGGAAAAGAACAGATCCTCCTGCCAGGGAGAAGGTCCGGAAAGCTTATCAGGAGTATCGGGACTGTGCGGATCAGCTGAAAGCACTGGATATGGATGAGGAACAGCGCAACCGCGAAAAAGCCTTTCTGGAATTTGAGATCAATGAGATCGAGGAGCAGCTCTTATTCCAGGAGAGGACGAAACACTGGAGGACCGCTACCGGAAGCTGAGCAATGCCAGAAGAATCATGGAAACAGCACAAATGGTCCGTGGGATGACCGGATATGAACAGGGCGCCGCAGATATGACCGGAAATGCCCTGAAAGAGTTTTCAAGAATTGCAGATTACGATAAGGATCTTGCACCTTTACAGGAAGCTCTTGTGGAAATCGATTCACTTCTCAGTGACTTCTGCCGTGATCTGTCTTCTTATATGGATAGTTTGACTTTTGACGAAGAGACTTTTTTCGAAACAGAAAAAAGACTGGATCTGATCAATAGTCTGAAGGCAAAGTATGGACAGACGATCCATGAAATTTTGTCTTATCAGAAGGAACAGCAGGAAAAATTAGAAAAACTTCAAAGATTCGAAGAAAATTTCCGGTTACTGAAAGAAAAACTTATGCAGGCAGAAAAGATTCTTGAGGAAGCTTCGCATGAACTTTCAGAGATCCGGAAAAAATACAGTAAGCAGCTGGATGAAAAGATTATCGAAGGATTGAAGGAACTGAATTTTGAGGATGTGGATTTTTCTATCCGTTTTGACCGCAGAAAAAATTATACAGATAATGGTTATGATGCGGTGGAATATGAGATTTCCACAAATCCAGGTGAGAGTAGAAAACCGCTGGGACAGATTGTATCCGGTGGTGAGCTTTCCAGGATCATGCTTGCCATCAAAGCGATCCTTGCAGATAAAGATCAGATCGATACACTGATCTTTGATGAGATCGATACAGGGATCAGTGGGCGTACTGCACAGAAGGTCTCTGAAAAAATGGCAGTGATCGGACAGCACAGGCAGGTGCTTTGTATCACACATCTTCCACAGATCGCAGCAATGGCAGATACCCATTTGAGATTGAGAAACATGTAGAAGGAACAGAAACCATCACCCAGATCCATCCTCTGGAAGGAGAGGAATCTGTTCGTGAGCTTGCCAGACTTCTGGGCGGTGCCAGATCACGCCGGCTGTTCTTGGAAATGCAAGAGAGATGAAGGAATTGGCACAGCAACAAAAAAAATACAAGACTGAAATAATTTATACGTTACATACTAAGAGAGGACGGCCGAAAGGTCGGTCCTCTTTTTTAACCGAATCAAGTCAGTCCCCTGCTTCAGTTGCGAAAAGCAATAAGCAGTGGGTGGGGATTTGCTTGTATCAGAAAATTACAAAGGATGTGACGTAAGATGAACAGAAAAAGAAAATACCGATGTTGGCTCCTTGTATTTCTTGCGCTGGATCTGATTCTGATGGGATGGCTGGGCTACCGGCTTCTGGACAGAAAAATCCCGGATCAGATTCTGGTGGATCATGAGGACAGCCGGGAAGTAGCCAATCTTCTTAAACGCCCTTTTATCAGCTTTGATGATGCGATCACCGTTTCAGGAAAAGACAGCTATAAGTTGCACTGCAGACTCTTGGGAGTGATCCCTTTTAAGGATGTGAAGGTAAAAAATATAACTGCAAAAGAAGTATATGCAAGCGGAGATGCAGTAGGTATTTATATGCAGACGAAAGGAGTTCTGATCATTGATACAGGCGAGATCCTTTCGGAAAGTGGTGAGATGGAAGAACCGGCCCGGGACATTGTAAAGCCGGGAGATTATATTGTGGCTTTTGATCAGAACCGGATCCAGTGCAAGCAGGATCTTCTGGAGGATCTTGCAGATCTTTGCGGAGAATCTGTAACATTGAAGGTCCGCCGGGGAAAAGAGACGATTCCCCTGTCCCTGACGCCGGTGAAAGATGAGAAAGGAAACTATAAGCTTGGCATCTGGGTGAGGGACGATACACAGGGAATCGGAACCCTGACTTATGTGGACGAAAATGGAGGGTTCGGTGCTCTTGGTCACGGGATCAGCGATGTGGATACCGGCGAACTTTTAAGTATCGCAGATGGAAATCTTTACAACGCCCAGATTCTGGGGATCCAGAAAGGAGAAAAAGGAAATCCTGGAGAACTATCTGGTCTGATCCGATACGAAGCTGACAATATCCTGGGTGAGATTTCCGAAAACAGTAAAAACGGCATTTTTGGAACTGTGGATGCTGATCAGGTGAAAAATCTGGATCTGAAGAAGATTCCTGTGGGTTACAAACAGGATCTGAAAATTGGACCCGCATCTGTTCTCTGCTGCACAGACGGCGAAGTAAAAGAATATGCCGCGGAGATCACCAGGATCGATATGAACCATGAGGATTCTAATAAGAGCTTCGTGATCCAGATCACAGATAAAGAACTCCTGGAAAAAACAGGTGGGATCGTTCAGGGAATGTCTGGAAGTCCTGTGCTTCAGAACGGAAAACTCTTTGGTGCCGTGACTCATGTATTTGTGCAGGATTCTACCGGCGGATATGGGATTTTTATTGAAAATATGACAGGCAATGCATAATCTGCAGTTGAGGAAAGAGGCACAAAAACATGGAAAAAGTCCGGGAAAAGTGCCTCTTTTTTATATGGGGAAAAATGCCGGATACAGATTGAAATACCTACATTTTGGTGAATTTTGTGATATATAAGAGAAAAAATGTCGAAAAATATCGTACGAAAGTGTGATAAAATAACTACTTTTATCTTGATTTTACTACAGGATTTCCACTATAATAATTTTGTCGCCAGCAAGGGGAAAGCGCAGGCAGCTAACAGTGTCGGTTACTGCGTGGTGACAGGGGGTATGTCTGGAAACCCAAGGAGATAGAAGTTAGGAGGGTCCTCATGGACAAATTAAATGTTGCAATTGCTGATGATAACGCGAAAATGACAGACATGCTCGGTCAGATGATCGAAGAAGATAAAGACCTTGAACTGGTCGGAAAAGCACACAACGGAGAAGAAATCTGTAACATAATCAAAGATAAGGAGCCGGATGTGGTGATTCTCGACATCATTATGCCGAAGATGGACGGCCTTTCCGTTATGGAGAAATTTTCCCATAACGCAAATGTCAAAAAAAGTTCCAGTGTTTATCGTATTATCTGCAATTGGACAGGAGAGGATTACAGAGGATGCATTCAGTCTTGGAGCAGACTATTATGTTTTGAAGCCTTTTGACAACACCACACTTTTAAACCGGATCAAACATATTCGGAAGATTGGGGACAGAAGAGTGCGGGAGATTGCAAGGCCAGGTATCACAGAAACCAAAAAGCCTCAGCCGGAGAGGAATCTGGAAACCGATGTGACGAATATCATTCATGAGATCGGAGTTCCGGCACACATCAAGGGGTATCAGTATTTAAGGGATGCGATCATTTTGTCTGTCAATGACATGGAAATGCTCAATTCCATTACTAAGGTATTATATCCAACCATTGCGAAACGCCATCAGACAACACCGAGCAGAGTGGAGCGGGCGATCCGACATGCGATCGAGGTGGCATGGAGCCGGGGAAAGATGGATACCATTGATGAATTGTTTGGATATACTGTAAGCACCGGAAAAGGGAAACCCACGAATTCTGAATTTATAGCACTGATCGCAGATAAAATCAGACTAGAATATAAAAATCGGTCTTTAAATTAGATGAATTTTGGAGTATAATCATAAATAAAAACGGGTGTACCCAGGGAGGGGAATACAGATGAAAAAAAATTCTGTTTGCTACATCAGAAGCAGTACCTTTTATCAAAACAGGAGGACTCGCTGATGTTGCCGGCTCACTGCCTAAGTGCTTTGACAAAAAATATTTTGATATACGCGTGATCTTGCCGAAATATGCCTGCATGAAACAGGAATGGAAAGACAAAATGGAGTATGTGACCCATTTTTATATGGATCTGGGATTTAAGAACTGCTATGTAGGCATTATGCAGATGCAGTATGACGGGATCCAGTTTTACTTCATTGACAATGAATATTATTTCAGCGGTCCGAAACCATATGACAGTGCACCATGGGATCTTGAGAAATTTGCTTTCTTTTCCAAAGCTGTGTTATCGGTTCTTCCGGTGATCGGATTCAGACCGGATATCATCCATTGTCATGACTGGCAGACAGGACTTGTTCCGGTTTACCTTCACGATTCTTTCCAGGAGAATGAATTCTTCCGTGGAATCAAGACTGTTATGACAATACATAACCTGAAATTTCAGGGTGTATGGGATGTTAAGACTGTTAAGGATATCACAGGCCTTTCCGATTACTACTTTGCGCCGGATAAACTGGAAGCATACAAGGACGCAAACTTCCTGAAGGGCGGTATGGTATTTGCAGATGCCATTACCACAGTAAGTAATACCTATGCAGAAGAGATCAAGACACCGTTTTATGGTGAGAAGCTGGACGGACTTCTCAATGCGAGAGCCAACAGCCTGCGTGGTATTGTAAATGGTATTGATTACAATGAATTCAATCCGGAGACAGATCCGAATATCACCAAGAATTACAATGCAAAGAACTTCCGCAAGGAGAAGATCAAGAACAAGATCCAGCTTCAGAAAGATCTTGGACTTGAGCAGGATCCGAAAGCTATGATGATCGGTATTGTATCCCGCCTGACAGATCAGAAGGGATTTGATCTGATCGCTTATATCATGGACGAACTGTGTCAGGATGCGGTTCAGATCGTTGCTCTTGGTACCGGTGAGGAACGTTATGAGAATATGTTCCGTCATTTTGACTGGAAGTATCATGGCAAGGTATCTGCACAGATCTACTATGATGAGGCAATGTCTCACAGAATTTATGCAGCATCTGACGCATTTCTGATGCCGTCACTGTTTGAGCCATGTGGCTTAAGCCAGCTGATGAGCCTTCGTTATGGAACTCTTCCGATCGTCAGAGAGACCGGTGGTCTGAAGGATACAGTTGTCCCGTACAATGAATTCGAGGGAACCGGAACAGGATTCTCCTTCGTAAATTACAATGCACATGAAATGCTTGCTACGATCCGTTATGCAGAGAGTGTATATTATGACAAGAAACGTGAATGGAATAAATGGTAGATCGCGCGATGGCTGCAGATTTTTCCTGGAACAATTCCGCACGTCAGTATGAGGAAATGTACAATTGGTTAATTGGTGAGTAAGGATTCACCGAAGCGGTTCTCGCAATAAAAAGGCGCAGACGACAGATAATATGTCGTTTGCGCTTTTTTATTGCGGGAATATACATGGATGTTATTGTATGTCTGCAAAAAATATGAAGGTGTTTGTTTATCAAACAGGAATTGTGCTAAAGTGAGAAAAAATATAAATGTTAATGATAAATAACTTTTGAATTGGTATTATTTGTACGAAACTTATCAGATTAATCAGTTATTGTCAAATAACTTAAATTGTGTTACATTTATATTAGTGCATCGTTTTTGAAATAACTATACCATTCACTTGTCTGTGAATCCGATTGATATAGTTATTTACGAAACGATGTACCAGTGGATAATACAGATATATGTATTGACCATGTAAATTGTACTTATGATGAGGTGACAATATGACACTGGACAAATTAAAGACTGGAGAATGTGGCAGAATCATCAGTGTTCGTGGCGAGGGGGAGCTGAGACATCATCTTCTGGATATGGGGCTTACACCGGGGACAGAAGTGTCTCTTCGTAAAACAGCTCCTATGGGAGATCCGGTACAGCTTGTGCTGCGCGGATATGAGCTGACATTGCGGCTGGCGGAAGCTGCAAAGATTGAGATCGTATCGATCGAATCCATGACGGAAACGAAGAAAGAAAATGAACGGCATCAGCCGATTGCTCATCCTGGTGTGGGAGAACTTGGAAAGGCTCGAGATTATCGTAAGAACCGGATCGGTGATACGATTCCCAAAGGGGAACCGATCACGTTTGCACTGGCAGGTAATCAGAACTGTGGAAAGACAACTCTTTTTAATCAGCTGACAGGTTCCAATCAGCATGTTGGTAACTTTCCAGGTGTAACTGTTGACAAGAAAGAAGGAAGCATCCGGAGGCATCCGGAGGCAACGGTAACGGATCTTCCTGGAATCTATTCACTTTCCCCGTATTCCAGCGAGGAGATCGTAACAAGAGATTTTCTGCTGAATGAGAAGCCGACAGGAATCATTAATATTGTAGATGCTTCCAATATTGAGAGAAATCTTTATCTTACCATGCAGCTGATGGAGCTTGGAATCCCAATGGTGCTGGCCTTAAATATGATGGATGAGGTAAGGCAAATGGAGGCTCTGTTCGGATCAATGAACTGGAGGAGATTTTAGGAATTCCGGTTGTACCTATTTCAGCAGCGAAGAATGAAGGAATTGATGAGCTGATCGATCATGCAGTCCATGTTGCAAGATACAGAGAAGCACCGGAAGAATTGATTTCTGTACTGACAATCAGTCACCGAAGGATCCGGTAGGCGCACTTCACAGATGTATCCATGCAGCCGTTCATTTGATCGAACCTTATGCAAAAAAAGCAGGACTTCCTGTACGTTTTGCAGCTACGAAGATCGTAGAGAAAGATTCTCTGATCGAAAAACGTCTGGCTTTGCCTGAAGGTGAAAAAAAGGTTCTTGATGGGCTGGTACATGTTATGGAGAAGGATGGCGGTCTGGACCGTGAGGCAGCTCTTGCGAACATGCGCTTCAATTTTATTGAAAAGCTTTGTGAGAAAACTGTGGTAAAACCGGCAGAAAGCGTGAACATAAACGAAGTGTCGCCATAGATCGTATCCTTACCGGAAAATATACAGCAATTCCCTGTTTTGTGGGAATTATGGCAATTGTATTTGTGATGACGTTTAATTATCTGGGAGCCTGGCTTTCAGACGGAATGACTATGGTCGTGAACTGGGTAATTGCACTTATTGGCAGGGGACTGGAGGTGGCAGGTGTCAGCTCAGTACTGCAGTCACTGGTTGTGGATGGATTTTAAGCGGTATCGGAAGCGTGATTGGATTTCTTCCTACGATCGTTACTTTGTTTTTCTTCCTGTCAATCCTGGAAGATACCGGATATATGGCTCGTGTAGCCTTTGTTATGGACAAGCTCCTTCGAAAGATCGGACTTTCCGGAAGAAGCTTTGTGCCGATGTTGATCGGATTCGGCTGTTCGGTGCCGGCCATTATGGCAACCAGAACATTATCCAGTGAACGTGACCGGAAAATGACGATCCTGATTACTCCGTTTATGAGCTGCAGTGCCAAGCTTCCAATCTACGGACTTCTCACCAGTGCATTTTTCCCGAAGCAGTGGAGAGGAGTTGTGATGATCAGCCTTTATTTTGCAGGAATTCTCTGCGGGATCCTGTATGCGCTGATCCTGAAAAAGACGAAATATAAGGGAGAGCCGGTTCCGTTTGTCATGGAGCTTCCCAATTACCGGCTTCCTTCTGCAAAAGTGTAGGACAGCTGATCTGGGAAAAGGCGAAGGACTTTATACAGAAAGCGTTTACAATTATTTTTGCGGCAACGCTGATCGTGTGGTTCCTGCAGAACTTTGATGCAGGTCTTAACCTTGTTACCAGCACAGATCAGAGCCTTCTGGCAAAGATCGGAAGCATCGTGGCACCACTTTTTGCTCCGCTGGGCTTTGGTGACTGGAGAGTATCCACCGCATTGATCACGGGCTTTATGGCAAAAGAGAGCGTTGTGTCTACGCTGACAGTCCTTCTGGGCGGAAATACGGCATTGCTTCAGACTTTATTTACACCGTTTACTGCTTACGTATTTTTGATCTTTACCTTGCTCTATACACCCTGTGTTGCAGCTATTGCAACTGTGCGTCGGGAGATGGGAACTGTAAGAGCTGCCGCCGGTATTGTAGCAGTACAGTGTGCCACTGCATGGATCGTTGCGTTTGCGGTACATGGTGTGGGAATGATGCTTGGATTATAGAAAAAATACCTTACATATGGCTTTTCACAAACTGCAGAAAACATTCTGCAGAGGTTGTGAGAGCCATATTTTTTATGGGCAATTCCAACAGATAGCTTTTTCAGTCCATTAACCGGGACAGCAACAAGCGAAGGCTGACGAAAGAACTGAAAGCTGCTTTCTGTAAGAAGGCTGATCCCTTCGCCAATTTCCACTGCGCTGACAATAGATTCTGCGCGGGCAGTACGCAGAAGCTGAGGGTGGATCCCTGCATTATGAAAACTTTTGCATACAGAAACGGTAAATGGAGGTGTGCGGAGGCATCAGGATAAAAGATTCTTTTTTCAGTTCGGAAAGAGAGACCGATTTTTTGGACGCAGAGGGATGAGCTTCAGGAAAAACAGCAACCAGACGGTCTGCTGTGAGAGCATGAAAAGTATAGAGCTCCGGGTCTATCATGTGTTTTCGTACAAAGATCAGATTAAAAAAAGTCTTTTTCAAGACCGGAAAGAAGTTCTTCGTCTTCTACCTCCTTCAGAGAAAAAGAAAGCTCCGGGTGTGTATCACAAAAACTGTGTATCACAGAAGTAAGATGGTACTGAGAAAGAAAAGGAAGTGTTCCAATATGAAGTGCCTGGAGCTTACTGTCCTTAAAATGGTACACTGCTTCCAGAGAACGATGATACTGTCTGGAAATCTTAAGTGCTTCTTTGTAAAAAAACTCTCCTTCAGGAGTAAGCACAGCAGTACGCTTGCTGCGGTCCCATAAGGTAAGCTCCAGTTCTTTTCCAGTTTCATGATCTGCTTGGAAAGGGAGGACTGGGAGATATGCATAGCTTCTGCAGCATCAAAAAAAAGTCCGGGATTGAGCTGCACAGATAAAATAGTCGATCTGTTCAAGAGTCATGGTAACACCTGCCTTTTAGAAAATAGTGACGAATCATTCCATATTGGAAACAATTATATCATAGAAAGAATTGATTCACCATGTAAAAAAGAGATAAAATAACATAAGAAAATAAAGATGTTACTGAGAACGGAGTGAACAGTAATATAAAGATAACGCAGGAGGTTTTTTATGGCAGAAAAAGTAAGAGATCTGAGAAGTGCTCTGGCACTTCTGGAGCAGATGCCAGATCAGCTGATCGAAACAGAGGTGGAAGTTGATCCGATGGCAGAGCTTGCAGGGGTATATCGTTATGTAGGAGCCGGTGGAACGGTGAAGCGTCCCACAAAGGAAGGACCTGCCATGATCTTTAATCGTATAAAAGGACACCCGGATGCAAGGGTAGCTATCGGTCTTCTGGCAAGCAGAAAAAGAGTTGCTGCTTTACTTGACACTCAGCCGGAAAATCTTGGAAAGATGTTCTGCAAAAGCGTGGAGAATCCAATTCCACCGGTCGATCTTGAAGGTGATGCACCGTGTCAGCAGGTGGTGCATAAGGCAGCAGATCCGGATTTTGACCTCTATAAGCTGGTTCCTGCGCCAACGAACACACCGGATGATGCGGGCCCGTATATCACACTTGGCATGTGCTACGCCACACACCCGGATACTGGAGTTCACGATGTGACCATTCATCGTCTTTGCATTCAGGGAAAAGATGAGCTTTCCATTTTCTTTACACCTGGTGCCAGACATATCGGAGCAATGGCAGAGCGTGCTGAGGAGCTGGGACAAAGGCTGCCGATTTCTATCAGTATCGGAGTTGATCCTGCTATTGAGATCGGTTCCTGTTTTGAGCCGCCTACAACACCACTGGGGTATGATGAGCTGTCTGTAGCCGGTGCACTGCGCAAAGAGCCGGTGGAACTCTGTAAATGTTTAACCGTTAACGAGCGTGCCATCGCCAATGCGGAATACGTGATCGAGGGAGAAGTGATCCCGGGTGTGCGTGTAAAGGAAGATCAGAATAGCAATACCGGATACGCCATGCCGGAGTTTCCGGGATATACAGGGCCTGCAAGTGATCAGTGTTGGCTGATCAAGGTTACAGCAGTGACACATCGTGAAAATCCGATCATGCAGACCTGTATCGGGCCAAGTGAGGAGCACGTATCCATGGCGGGAATCCCTACAGAAGCCAGCATCTATGGCATGGTGGAAAAAGCAATGCCAGGAAGACTTCAGAACGTATACTGCAACAGTGCCGGAGGTGGAAAGTATATGGCTGTCCTTCAGTTTAAAAAGCTTTCTCAAAGTGATGAGGGAAGACAGCGTCAGGCTGCACTTCTTGCATTTTCCGCCTTCAGTGAGCTGAAAAATGTATTTCTGGTAGATGAAGATGTGGACTGCTTTGATATGAATGACGTACTTTGGGCGATGAATACGAGATTCCAGGGGGATGTGGATGTGATCACCATCCGGGTGTCCGTTGTCATCCTCTTGATCCGTCCAATGATCCTGCATTTTCTCCAAGTATCCGTGATCATGGAATTGCATGCAAGACTATTTTTGACTGTACGGTGCCTTATGATCTGAAGGAAGATTTTCACAGAGCCCATTTTATGGAACTGGATCCGGAGAAATGGCTGAAAAAATGAAAAAGAGAATTATAGTTGGTGCGACAGGTGCAAGCGGCCTGCCGCTCCTTGTAAAATGTCTGGAGATCATCCGGGAGAATCCGGATTTTGAGTCTTATCTGATCATGAGCTCCAGTGCAGAGCTGACTCTTCGCCAGGAGACGGAGCTGGAACCGGAGGATGTGAAACGATTGGCAGATCATGTATGTGCACCGGGAGAGATCGGGGCAAAACCGGCCAGTGGTTCTTTCAAAACAGAGGGGATGCTGATCGTGCCCTGCAGCATGAAGACGATCGCGGGGATCCACAGTGGCTATGCGGATAATCTTATTCTGCGTGCGGCAGATGTGACGGTCAAGGAACAGAGAACACTGGTGCTGGCAGCCAGAGAAACACCGTTAAGCGGGATTCATCTCCGAAATCTTTATGAGCTATCCATGCTTCCGGGAGTACGGATCATTCCGCCGATGCTGACGTTTTATCATAAACCGGAGAGCATTGATGATATGGTGTATCATATTGCGGCAAAGCTTTTGGAACCGTTTGGGATCGAAGCAAAGGAGTATCGCAGATGGAATGGATTGTAAAAGAGTGTGTGGAGACTGCAGGCTGTAAGCTGGAGGTCAGTGCTGCATTTGTCGGAGAGGATGTGCTTATCTGTCTGAAAGGCGGAGAGAGACCTCATCTGGGATGTGTGGTGCAGACGGAACCGAGAGTGTCTCTGACAGGGGATGGTTCTGTGAGTGCGACTTCTTCAGTTTTGAATTTTCCGGGACATAAGGACGAGGTGATCTGCCGGTGGATGGCGGAGAAGGTTTCGAAAGAGCTGGGAAAGAGAGTGGTTTGCACCGGGGGGATTTCATAAGGATGGTATTTCGGAGAAAGAGATCCGGGAGGTACAGGGAAGTGTTGTGCGTCTGACGGAGATGGTGATAGAAGGACTGCAGCGGTAGTTGAGTAACGAACGGCTGGAACCTGCTAAAGTTATTTTCCAAAAGTCCGAGACTTCTTCGCTCAAACAGCGAATTTTTGAAAAATAACGCAGATTCCAGCCGTCTAAAATGTTTCTGTATTCTATTTATTTTCAAATATATTCTCGCGGGTAATATTCTTAGCCCACTTCCCACTAAGATACCTTTTGATCACCCATGGCCACTTCACAAATTCATCCGTACAGAGCAGAAAATACACCCACATAACCGGCAGCTTCAGTACAAAAGCAGCGAAGAATCCAAGGGGTACTGCATATACCCACATATCAATGGTATCACAGATCAGACCAAACTTTGTATCACCACCTGCCCGGAACACACCGGCGATCAGGGTTGTATTTACGGCAGACCCCATAATATAATAGCTGTTGATCAGAAGCATATATTTCAGATAATGCATGGCAGTGGGTGTCAGGGACGCAAATCTCATTACGAACGGTGTGATGGCAAGAACGATAAGTCCGCCCAAAAAACCTGCAATAACAGTAAGCTTCAGTGTTTTGGAAGCATAACGCCTGGAACGTTCCAGATCGCCCTGCCCCATAACATTGCCTAGAAGGATACCTCCTGCACTGGCAATACCGAAACAGAAAACAGAGCCGATATTACGGACTACTACAACCAGAGAATTGGCAGCAACCGCATCCGTACCAAGATGCCCCAGGATCACAGAGTACATGGAAAAACCAATACTCCAGGAAATATCATTGCCAAGAGCCGGCAGGGAAAGCCGCACGAAATCACTGAACAGCAGTTTGTTTTTTGTGAACATACATCGGAGATCCAGTCGGACATTTTTGCTGAAAGCAGAAATAATAAAACAGGCAATCAGCTCGATCATTCTGGAAAGTGCAGTAGCAATAGCCACACCGGTAGCACCAAGCTTGGGTGCTCCGAACAATCCGAAGATAAAAGTCGCATTCAAAAGGATATTCAGTCCAAATGCCAGCATATTCATCGCCATGCTGGTAGTTACCCGGCCAATGCTTCGAAGGACAGCCAGATAAACCTCCGTCATACCCCAGCAGATATAGGTGATACCCATAATGCGGATATAGGAAGAACCAATGGCCAGAAGCTCCGGATCGTTGGTGAACAGTCTCATCATCATCTGTGGCATGGTAAATGCAACGAGTGCCACGAGAACAGAGATGATCATGGAAAAACGAAGAGCGATTCCCTCGATGATCTGAATGGCTTTGTAATCTCCCTTTCCATAATACTGGGCACAAAGCAGGGTGGCTCCCGTACCAAGACCGTAATAAACCATAAACAGGACATTGGAATAATTCGCTGCCAGGGATACTGCGGAGATGGATGACTGACCTACAAAGTTCAGCATGATAACATCGGCGGAATTGACCGCTGCACTTAGCAGATTCTGAATGATGATGGGGATGACAAGCTTAACGATCTGTGGATAAAAATCATCCTGCTGTGAAAAGTTGATTTCTCATTTCCTCCTCCAAAAAATACAATTACAATGACGTGAAAACAGTAAATCACATACATGGTAACTGTGTCAGCTTTCGTAAAAGTGAAAGCAGACATGATTGCACGATAACATAGTTTACAGGCAGTGTCAATCGGCAAACTGCAAAATTGTTTAAACAACTTACGGAAAAATGACGAATACAAAAAATGCATAAAAAATTATATCAGCAGTTGTTGAGATTTCCAATCCATGATAAACTGAATGAAGATATTTTTCAGAGAAAGAGGAGTAAAAAATGTGCCAGTTTTTGATTTCAGCGCAGCGCCGGCAGATAAAAAAGAGACAAAAAGCCAGTGCACATATACAACATTTCGTTCTAATGAAACAAAAGCCACACCGGAGAAACCGATGCTGATCCTGGATAACAGCAAAAGAGAGTGGAAACATCATTCCTGCGGATATTTTTCCAATCCTGCGAAGCAGACTGCATTTGAGTTTAAGGAAGAGGACGGTGTTTTTCCGGCAGACATCCTGAAGATCGATTCCCGTTTTACAAGCCTGATCAAATGGCTCGGAGAAAATCATATCAACATCCGTCTTTCAGGACAGAATACAGAGGAAGGATATGCTGTTTACAAATCCGTGAGATCGCTTTTGGCGGAGGCACCAAGCTTTCTGCTGAGGACGGATTTCTTCAGTTTATGATCGAGCGTCTGTTTGCAAGCAGTGCGCCGGCAGAAGAAAATGAGAACGATGAGGAGGAAGAAGACGGTGACGATATGAAGCTTACCAGTATTCAGAGTATCACCGACTTTATGAACTGTGCCGGAAAGACTATGCCGGATAATATCCGTCTCTGGGCAAGAAGAAATCTGGCAGTTGCCCGTTCTCATGAGGTTTCTCAGGAGGAAAGACGCCATGCCAGAGAGCACTTTCCATCATGATGAATATTCAGTGGAAGCATAATTATTTTGAGTCTATTGATCCGAAGGAAGCACGTCGTATCCTGGATGAGGAGCTTTATGGAATGGAGCGTGTAAAACAGAGGATCATTGAGACGATCATTCAGATTAATCGTACTCATACACTTCCTGCCTACGGACTGCTTCTTGTAGGACCTGCAGGTACCGGTAAATCTCAGATCGCTTATGCAGTTGCAAGAATCCTGAAAATGCCGTGGACAACCTTGGATATGAGTTCGATCAATGATCCGGAACAGCTTACAGGAAGCTCTCGTGTTTATGCAAATGCCAAGCCTGGAATCATCATGGAGGCTTTTTCCATGGCAGGAGAATCCAATCTGGTATTTATCATCAATGAGCTTGACAAGCTGCATCAGGTAAAGGAAACGGAAATCCGGCAGATGTGCTTCTGACACTGCTGGATAACCTTGGTTTTACAGATAACTATATGGAATGTATGGTTCCGACAGTTGGTGTCTATCCTATTGCCACAGCCAATGATAAGGCACAGATCAGCGCACCTCTGATGTCACGTTTTGCAGTGATCGATATTCCGGATTACACACCGGAGGAAAAGAAGATCATCTTTCCAGATTTGCGCTTCCCAAGGTTCTGAAACGTATGAGTCTGAAACAGGAAGAATGTATCGTAACGGATGAGGCGCTGGACGCAGTAATTAAGAAATTTGAAGATACCACAGGAATCCGTGATCTGGAGCAGGCTGCGGAGCATATTGCGGCCAATGCCCTGTATCAGATCGAGGTGGATCATGTGAAGGCTGTAACCTTTACCCCCGAGATGGTACAGGAGCTTCTGGACTGACAAAGGGATCTGTTTTGCAATGATAAAATGCTTCCGGAGATTTTTTCGGAAGCATTTTTGGCTGAGGGAATGCACCTGTTTATGCCGGGCCTGTCTGATCGTAAAGGAAAATTATAAAAAATAATGAAATCAGGGATTGCCTGAGAAAGTGTAAATGTGTATAATGGGATAAAAGAGCGTGCGCGTGAACACAAAGCACACAGGAGAGGTTTTGGAGGGTAAAATATGGCAGTAACATTACAACAGATTGCGGAAGCAGCAGGAGTTTCAAGAGGCACTGTGGACAGGGCACTGAACAACAGAGGCCGTATCCGCCCGGAAGTAGAGGAAAGGATCAAAAGGATCGCCCGGGAGATGGGATATCAGCCCAGCCGTGCCGGTCGTGCCCTTGCCATGGCAAAGAGGAAAATCCGTATCGGTGTGATCCTTCAGTATATGGAGACTCCTTTTATGCAGCAGGTTTTAAATGGGGTCCTGGAAGCAAAAGAAGAAGTGGAGAGCTTTGGCGGAACAGTAAAGATCTATGAGATCGAGGGCGTGGAACCAGAAAAAGTAATGGCTGCAATGGAAGAACTCCGGGAAGAGGGCTTTAATGGAATCGCGCTGACTCCATCAGAAGATCAGCTTTTGAGAGCGAGGATCAATCAGTATCAGGAAGAGTATGGAATTCCGGTAGTTACCTTTAATGCGGATCTGGAAGATACAAAAAGGTTATGCTTTGTGGGACAGGATACCTTTCAGGCCGGTCGTACGGCAGCAGGCTGATGGGGGAGATGACAGGCGGAAACGGGCAGGTTGCCATAATTTCCGGACAGGTTGCCAATCCTGGTCTGATCAGCAGGCAGAAAGGATTTACGACAGAGATTAAAGAAAGCTTTCCGGGAATCGAGATCGTGGATATAAGGTATTCTTATGATGACGAATGGGTGGCATCCAAGATCGTGGAAGAATTTCTGGAGCTATATCCGGAGCTGACCGGGATCTATATTACGGGTCATGGCGTAAAGGGTGTCTGCCAGACCTTGCAGAAGCTTGGAAAGGATAAAACCATGCATGTGATCGCCAATGATTTCCTGGAAGAAAATCTGAAATGGCTGAAAGAGGGGACGATCAATTTCCTTATCGGTCAGGATGCGGCTGTACAGGGACATTCTCCGGTGATTATTTTGTTCCAGCTTCTCTTTGACAGCAAGGCACCGGAAAAGGAATACCAGTATACAGATATTGTGATCCGGACGAAATATAATATGGGTTAAAAAGGAATTGCTGTTGCGTATAGAACCATGATCAGAAATATCATATGGCAGAATCCTGTACAGGGAAGCAGATTCAGGAGGAAAAATGAATTATAAAAAATGTAAAGATCGCAGAAGGTGCCAGGATCGCAAAGCAGTCTGTGATCCTTGGAAATGTAACGATCGGCCGTGACAGCTGTGTATTATATTATGCGGTGATCCGCGGGGATGATGCGCCGGTAGTGATCGGAGAAGAAACAAATATCCAGGAAAACTGTACCATTCATGTGAGCCACAACATGCCGGTCCATATCGGAAACAACGTTACTGTGGGACATAATGCGGTGATCCATGGATGTACCATGGAGACCGGACATTGATCGGAATGGGAGCCGTGATCCTGGATGGTGCAAAGATCGGAAACGACTGTATCATAGGAGCCGGCAGTCTTGTGACTAAAAATGCGGTGATCCCGGATGGTTCTCTGGTAATGGGAAGTCCGGCCAGGATCAAACGAAATCTTACCTGGGAAGAGAAGCTTGGTATCGTGGAAAACAGCAAAGAATATCTTGCTGTGTCCGAAGAGATGAAAGCACAGGATGTATTATAAAAAAGTGAAGAAGACATTTGTAAACGGACAGCTCCGACTGCTTTGTAATATGAGAAGCAGTCGGAGCTGTAACTTTGTTATATAAAATGCTTATATTTATCGTTTTTTTATTTATCGATCACTTCCACCGGTGTGTCATCCCGTGCATCCAGATCGTTGATATATTTTTTGGTCTCTTTTACGATCACATTGGAAAGCAGTAGTACTGCGATCAGGTTTGGAATAGCCATCAGTGCATTCAGGATATCCGCTACGGTCCATACCAGGTTCAGAGAAATAACAGGGGAGATGGCAGCTACCGCAATATACAGCACACGATAGGGGATGAGTCCCTTTTTGCCGGAGAAATACTCCACGCACCGCTCGCCATAATATGCCCATCCAAGGACTGTAGAATATGCGAAGGAAATGATACCCACTACAAGGATCACAGGACCAAGAACCGGGATCTGCTGAAAAGCCAGTGTAGTAAGAACACCGCCATCAGTGATATTTCCCATGTCGATCGAAGGATTTTTCATAATACTGGTTACCAGAACAAGACCGGTCATCAGACATACCACAACGGTATCCCAGAATGTACCGGTGCTGGAAACGAGAGCCTGACGAACCGGATTTCTTGTCTGTGCGGCAGCAGCGGCGATGGGGGCAGAACCCATACCGGATTCATTGGAAAAAAGTCCTCTTGCGATTCCATACTGCATGGCCATCATGATACCACGTCCTACAAGACTCCTGCAGCAGCACCAGGGGTAAATGCAAATTTGCAGATGGTTTTTACTGCGGGAATGATAAAATCGAAATTGATCCCCAGGATGATGATACATCCGATCACATAGAAAAATGCCATAAACGGAACAAGACGTTCACATACATTGGCGATGGATTTGATCCCGCCGAAAATAACAAGGGCAGTAAGAACTGCCACAGCAATGCCGATCGCTGCCGGCGAAATATGAAGGTTCTCATTACATACCGTTGCAATGGCATTGACCTGGGTAGCACATCCGATTCCAAAGGAAGCAAAGCCACCGAAAAAGGCAAAAGATCAGACCAAAGCCAGCGCATATTTAATCCGCGCTCCAGGGCATACATAGCACCACCCTGCATACGGCCGTCTTTGGTCTTGACGCGGTATTTTACAGCGATGAGAGACTCACTGTATTTGGTGGCGATTCCGAAGACACCGGTAAGCCAGCACCAGAGGACTGCACCGGGACACCAAGAGCAATGGCAGTACCGACACCGATGATATTTCCGGTTCCAATAGTGGAAGCAAGGGCTGTTGTCAGGGCGCCAAACTGGCTGACTTCACCTTCCTCATTGGTATCTTTGGTGACAGACAGGCGAATGGCGGTACCAATCTTACGCTGGATCACACCGGTACGGATGGTCATGAAAATATGGGTGCCAGAAGTAAAATGATCATCCACCAGCCCCACACCAGACTGTCGATCTGGTTTATCACACTTCCGATTGCATTCATCATAGAAATCTCCTCCCTTTCTCAAAGCGAAATATCCGCAGGACTGCAGAAATAACACAAAGGCGTACAGACACAGGAAATATGTGCTGTACGCCCTTGTACGTTACGCTCTTAAGTTTTGATTATTGTGTCAATTATACAGGAATATTCAGAATAATGCAATAAAAATATTCCCTCTGAACAGAAGATTTTTTGCTTCAATATATGTTGATCAAAACACTACAGGACCTTCTTCGCAGTACATATAAAATCCCGGGCGTACTGTGGGAGATAGGTACCTCTTCGGTATGCAATTGTCAGTGTGCTGAAGACGCCATCTTCACCAATGGAAAAACAGGCTGGTTTTACAGGGAGGTCCATATTTTGGACATAGGTTTCCGGGGTGAAACACATACCAAGTCCTTGCATGCAGAGTTTGACACAGGTTTCTGTGTTGCGGCTCTGAATTGGCACATAAGGCTTGATATGGGCAGCTTTCAATGCTTCCAGCGAAAGCTGTCCGGTAGTCTGTTCTGGAAATGCAGGATAAAAGGCTCTTCTGCCAGAAGTGAGAGATCAAGCTTCGGGTATATGCCGTGAGTGGATACACTGCCGGCAGCAGCCAATGGGTGCTCCGGAGGCATGATCAGAAGGATTTCTTCTTTTTTCAGCAGTTCGTATTCCAGCTTGGGGTGTTTATGTACTTCATTGAAAATGCCAAAATCAAGCTGATCATTGAGCAGAAGTTTTTCCTGGATAGAATATGCCTCTTCCAGGATATTGACCTTTACTTTAGGATATTTTTGAAAAAAAGAGGTCATGATCTGAGGAACCATACAGGTACTCCTCATCAGTGGGAAAGCAACGTTCAGTTCTCCTTCATTATTTTCTGTAAGATCTTTCAGCTCTTTTTTCCCAGTCCTGTTGTATCTGCAGGATCTTTCGGGTATACTCCATATATTGCGGCCCGCAAAGGTAGGTGTATAGCTGTTTCCGCTGCGGCTGAACAGCTTGGTCCCCATTTCTCGTTCCAGTTTCTGGAGATGCTTGGTCAGGGTTGGCTGGGAAATATAAAGCTCCTGTGCGGCTTTTGTAAGATTCTGATATTTGGCAATGCAGAGAATGTACTTCAGTTCATGATAGTTCATGTTTTCCTCCAACTATTCCATTTTGGCATAATTTTTATGTATAATATGAATTTGATTCCTGATATGCATATTTTACAATACATCCTATCATCATATCAAGGGGGAAAAAATAAATGAAAAACTGGCTGGAAAAACAGTTCAGACTGTCTGAGTTCAATACAAATATAAAAACAGAACTTCTGGCAGGACTGACAACTTTTGTAACTATGGCGTATGTGCTTGCTACGATCCCAAATATTCTGGCAGGCGCCGGTTATGATAAACACACGACTCTGACAGCTATGATCATTCTGATCATTGTGACCAGCTGTGCAATGGCATTGGTTACCAATCGACCGTTTGCTCTGGCTCCGGGACTTGGAAACGTTGGAATTATTGCGTCTATGATTACCAATGAAGCGTAAGTATGCCGATCGCAGCAGGTGTGATATTCTGGAGTGGTGTTCTTTTTATCATAATTTCATTCTTTGGTCTGCGAGAAGCCGTGGTACGTGTGATCCCGGTAAGCCTGAAACAAGCGGTTAGTGCCGGTATTGGTCTGTTTATCGCACTTCTTGGTGCAAAAAACTGTGGACTGATCGTGGCAAATGATGCAAAAAACTGTCTTTCCTTTGGAGATCTTGCATCTCCATCTGTGATCGTAGCAGTGATCGGATTTCTGATCCTTCTGGTGATCAAGGTACGAAATATACCGGGTGGTATGATTCTTGCGATCCTGCTGACCACTCTGGCAGGAATTCCTTTCGGTGTTACACATGCTCCGGAATCCATTTTTGCATTTCCGGCAGGTATCGGCCATCAGTTCCTGAAAGTTGATTTTATGGGAGCGCTGAATTTTGCTTATATTCCATTTCTGATCGCTCTGTTTGTACCGGATTTCTTTTCTACATTCGGAACAGTTCTGGGAGTGGGAGCAAAGGCAGGCTATCTGGATAAGGATGGAAATCTTCCGGGTATTGATAAATGCTTTAAGGTAGATGCGATTGCAACAAGCTTTGGAGCATTGTTTGGAATGCCGAGTCTTACTACTTATCTGGAGTCATCTGCAGGCGTAGAAGCAGGAGGAAAAACGGGACTTACGGTTATTTTTACAAGCATTTTCTTCGGACTTTCGCTGTTTCTGGCACCACTGGCTCTTGTGATCCCATCTGCGGCAACCGGTCCGGTGCTGATCTATATCGGCATCAATATGCTTGGTGCTATGAGAAATATTGATTATTCGGATATTACAGAGTATATTCCGGCATTTTTATGTGTAACCTTTACGATTTTTGCAAATAATATCGCAAATGGTATCTGCGTGGCGCTTCCGGCTTATCTCGTTATGAAGATCGCAGCAGGAAAGATCAAAAAGGTTGAACCGGTCATGTATGTACTGGTAGCAGTCTGTCTGTTGTATTTTTATTCAATTATCTAAGGATGGTGAAATGGTATGGAGCAGGTTCATCTGCTGATCAAAAACGCAAAGGTATTTAATTCCTATCTTAAGAAATTCATATCTGCCAATGTTGCGGTGAAAGATGGAAATTTTATTACATAGACAGAAAACAGGATACGGATCTTCAGACTGACAATGTGATCGATGCAAAGGATCATACATGATTCCAGGACTGACAGATATACACATGCATATTGAGAGTTCTATGGCCACACCGGCTTTTTTGGAAAATGTGCAGGAGAAAATGGTGTGACGACGGTGGTTTCAGAGCCTCACGAAATGGCCAATGTCAAAGGGATCCGAGGGATTCTGGAGATGATCTCTGCGGCAAAGAATGCACCTATCGATATTTTTTACGGGATTCCAAGCAGCGTTCCGTCAACCAGTGAAAAGCTGGAAACAACAGGCGGGATCATTGACTGCAGTGCAATGAAGCATCTGCTGGAAGAAAAAGATGTGGTATGTGTAGGCGAAATCATGAATTACCGGCAGATCATCCGGGAAAATGATCTGGAGATCAGTCGGTTTCTGGAATATCTGAAAAAAGACCATCCGGGATATGTGATCGAGGGACACTGTCCGTCATTACTGGATCTGGATCTTGCAAAGTTTCTTTATCTGGGTATTAATGGTGATCATACAGAACATACTCTTGAGGAAGTAAAGCAGCGGATCGAAAACGGAATGTTTTTTGAGATCCAGGATAAAATGCTGAAACCGGAAATCCTGGAATATATCTGTCAGAACCAGTCTACGAGTATTGTTCCTTTGTAACAGATGATACTATGGCAGATGTTTTGTATGAGCAGGGACCGCTGAATGCAGTGGTACAGAAAGCGATCGATATGGGATTTCCGATGGAACAGGCAATCTACTGTGCCACATATACACCATGTCAGCGGATGCATTTTTATGACAGAGGAGCTATCGCACCGGGAAAACTTGCGGACTTTATGTTGCTTAAAGATCCGTCCGTTCTTAAACCGGAAGCTGTATTCAAAAATGGTGTTCCGATTTATGCAAAGGATGAACCGCAGTTGCCGCTGTCTGCTTCCACATATGAATTTCCGGCAGATTTTTACCGGAGTGTACAGCTTCCGGAGATTTTTCTGAAGGATTTTCAGGTGAATGCTCCTTTTCAGGAAGGATATGCAACGGTTCGTGTGATAGAGATCAATCCGGATCGTACCCATACTACTGAAAAACTGGTGGAAATGCCGGTGAAAGCCGGAAAGATCTGCTGGGAAAACAGCGGATGTCTTCTGGCTATGGTGGTGGAACGTCATGGGAAGAACGGAAATATCGGCTATGGATTTCTTACAGGCTCCTGCTTGAAAAAGGGAACTGTGGCAACAACATATTTTCATGATCATCATAATCTCTTTGTGGCAGGAAGCTCTCCGGATGATATGTTATTTGCTGTAAACAGGATCCGGGAACTGCAGGGGGGATTTCTGACAGTAAAAGATGGAAGGATCCTTTCTGAACTTGCACTTCCGGTATGTGGGCTTTTATCCGAAAAATCAATCAGGGAGAATGGCCTTGCATTGAAGGCGGTAAGAAAAAGCCTTACAGATCTGGGATATGTGCATAATAATCCGATCATGTCAGTGGCAACACTTGGATTACCGGTAAGCCCGGCACTGAAGCTGACTGATAAGGGACTGGTGGATGTAAAAAAAGGAGAAATTGTTCCGCTGATCGTAAACACAAAGAAAAATAAATAACGTTGTTCTTATTGCAGCAATATAAGCCGGACGTGAGTCGCGGAAGGCGGCATAATAAGGCATAATAATCAGATATCGTTGTAAAAAATCTGCATTTTTCAATCTTATGATTGGAATCTGCAGATTTTTGTTATAGAGAAAAAACAAAAATCATGGTAAAATAAAAATGCAGGACAAAAAAGGTTAGATCAGGAGAAAACGTATGAAAAAGAATCACTTTGAATTAAAAAATTATGTTATGGCAACCGGCGTTTTTATCTTGGCGGTTATAGCAGGGATTCTTATTTTTTTCGAGTGTGTGCAGAGGGCTGTACAGGTGAATTCTCAGAATACATTGAAGATAAATGTGCAGAGACAAAGTGAACATTTGCGGACGATACTGGATATTAATTATCAATATCTGAATGAGATTGCCTCTGCAATGGGAAGATCAGAAGAACTTTTTCAGAAGAAAATAAAGAACGACTGATATCCATTTATGAAAAGACAGACCTAGAGAGGGCTGCTCTTATTGATAAGAATGGAGATGCATACTACGACAATGGAGTAACCAAGAATGTTTCTCATCGCAGATATTTTCAGGAGGCTATCAGTGGAGAGCAGACCATCAGCGATCCCCTGGAAAGCAGTGTGGACCATAAGGTGCGGGTGGTTTTAGGTGTGCCGGTATACAAAGACCATAAAGTGATCGGTGTGTTGGGCGGATCCTGTAATGTTACAGCGCTGAGCCATATGCTTTTTAATGATCTTTTTGATGGAGCGGGAAACAGTCTTCTGGCTACAAGTGATGGAGAGATCATTGCCTTTGACAGTGGTTCGGCGTCTGGTACGAGATCACATATGGAATCAATCTTTTTAAATATTACGGAGAAAAAATCTTAAAGGAAAGCATACTCTTCAGGAAGATTTTAAAGTTGGCGAAAGTGGTCTGGTGAAGCTTAGTCTCAAAGAGAGAAAAGAAGCAGACCGGTATCTGGCATATATGCTCTTGGATACAACGACTGGATGATCTGTTATGCAATTCCTGTAAAAAGTGCACAGCAGCTTATGAATTCATTTCCGGTTATGAAATCCTATTTATGGGAAGCTTCTGTATTCTGGTGCTTCTCCTGCTCCTGTATATTGTTGTAAGAAATAACCAAGAGAAAGCGGATTGGTACGTTCTGCCCAGAAGGATGCGCTTACAGGCGTTTATAACAGAGAGAATACGCAGAAGGTGATCGATGCTATTCTGAGAGAAAAAGCTCCGGAAGGCTTTCATGGCTTTCTGATCCTGGATATGGATCATTTTAAAGAAGTGAATGATGTTTACGGACATGTCATGGGAGATAATGTATTAAAAATGCTGGGAGGTTTTCTTAAAGAGCAGTTCCGGGAACAGGATGTGATCGGGCGTATCGGCGGGGATGAGTTTGTGATCCTGCTCTGTAATATCGGTTCCCGGAAAAATATGGAGAGCAGAATAAAAAAACTTCATGAAAAGCTCAGGGAGATCCGTATGGAAGGCATGGGAGAGCATACATTTACTTTTAGTGCAGGAATTGCTTTTGCACCACAGGATGGAGATACCTTTATGGAACTGTATCAAAAAGCAGATTTTGCCCTTTATCAGGTAAAACGCTCCGGAAGGGATGGCTACCGGATCTATAAATAACAATAAAAAAGACAGAAGATATCCTGAAGAGAAAAAGGAAATCTTCTGTCTTCTTTTTGTATAAATTGGAATGGGAAGCTTGATGTCCTTAGGCTTCCGGAATTTTTTGAATGATCGTTCTGTTTATGACAACCA
>ENA-OQIM01000103-OQIM01000103.1-human-gut-metagenome-genome-assembly--contig:-NODE-103-length-26632-cov-7.768723_pt1 | contig 26632 bp, 30 predicted proteins | sample MGYA00242579_ERZ504744 | MGnify/ENA primary metagenome ERZ504744 (study PRJEB26092, sample SAMD00036441) | human gut metagenome | host: Homo sapiens | study: EMG produced TPA metagenomics assembly of...
CTTTCGATCGCCTTGGTCAGATTCACCACGCGTGCCACCGGCATGTGCGCGGCGCGCCCGCGGACACCTTCCATGCGGCGGCCGTGACCGAAGCGGAACGGCGCTCCGGCAGAATCACACCATTCGCGCCGAATGCAGCCGCGGAACGAATAACCGCGCCGAGGTTCTGCGGATCGGTGACGCCGTCCAGTGCGATGAACAGCGGACGTGCCGCGATGCGCGCGCTTTCCGAATCGGCTGCTTCCATGGCACGCGCCTTCTTATCGGCGCGGTCCACGAGCTCTGCCAGCGAGGAATACTGGAACGGTTGCGCCTTCAGCACCACGCCCTGATGGTTCGACGAGCGTGCGATACGGTCCATTTCGAGCCTGTCGGCTTCCAGCAGATGCAGTCCGTGGATGCCGGCGAGACGCACGATTTCGCGCGTGCGATCGTCATGCTCGATACGTGCCGCCACATACAGCGTGGTTGCCGGCACGCCACAACGCAGCGCCTCAAGCACCGCGTTACGGCCGATGACCAGATCGTCGGATTCCGAAGTGAACTTCGCCACGCGACGACGTGCCGCCAGTCGCGGATCGGCCATCTTGCGGCGATCCGCCGCCTTCTTCGCCTTGTAAGCCTTGTGATATACGCGATCTTCGGCCTTGGGAGTCGGCCCCTTGCCCTTCAGCGCGTTACGATGCTTTCCGCCCGACCCCTTGGTCGGTCCTTTTTTCATTGCCATAGTTGTCCATTGTCCCAGCACCCCGGGAAAAGGCGGCGGCTTCGCGTCTGCTCGATATTGCTCGATATGATGGCAAGAATGGAGAAGAACAAAGAGATTTTCGGTTTGCCCGTCATGTTCTGGGGCTTGTGGGTCACGCTGCTCATCCTGTGGATGGGCCGTTTCGTCACGTCGTTTCTTTCCATGTACCTCGTCTCCGACATGCATGTGAGCGCGGGCGTGGCTGGCACTATCGTCTCCATGTACGGTTTCGGCGGTATTTTCGGCTGCCTGTACGGTGGTGCGCTGTCTGACCGATTCGGGCGCCCCGCGATGATTGTTATCGGCAATCTCGGTTCCGCGGTGATGCTGGTTTTGTTGGCTTGTATCGGCAATCCTTGGATTATGGCGATTACGTTGCTGATATACGGTGCGATTTCATCTATGCCGACGCCTGCGGTCGCGGCTTACGTTTCCGACGTGGTGCCGTTTCGCAAGCAGAAGCGTGCGTATTCGCTGCAAACATGGGCTGCGAATTTCGGCTTCGCTATCGGCCCGATCATCGCCAACCAGCTTGTCAAAATCTCCTATTCGCTGATGTTCTATGCGGAAGCGGCTGTGTTGGTATTCGCTACGTTGCTGATGATGGCATTCTTCAAAGAGGCCGGGCTGGGCGTGCACGGTGTCGGACGGTCTGTGAAACGCTCCGTGGAACGTTCCGTGGAACAACCTGTGGAACGTTCTGGCACTGCGCAAACGGCTCAATCGCAGCAATCGAAATTCTCCATTTGGCGCAGCTATCGTCGTGCCTGCACCGACAAAGCGCTCATGTCGATGGTGGTGCTGATGTTCCTGTACACGCTGGCGTATTACCAGATCGTCAGCGGACTTCCGATTTCGATGACGCAGATTGGGCTTGGTACGGACGAATATTCCAGCCTGCTGACCATCAACGGAGGCATTCTGTGTTTGCTGCAGATTCCTGCGATCGCGCTGTTCCAGCGGATGAGCAACACCCGTGTGCTGGTGCTGGGCATGTCCATTACCGCGGTTGGCTATGCGTTCCAAATCGGCGCCGATTCGTGGGTGACGTTCGCGATTGCGACCGTGCTGTGGACGCTCGGCGAGCTTGGCACATTCCCGATTGCCGCTACGACGGTGGCGAATATCGCGCCGAAGGATGTACGCGGCACGTATCAGGCTTGTACAACCTGGTGTGGTCGCTATCCAACGCGTTTTCGCCGCTTGTCGGAGGCTGGATTTTGAACGCGTTCGGCAGTCACGTGCTGTGGACCTGCTGCACGGTGATGTTCGTAATTGTGGCGATCGGCTTCTACGTGACGCGCGGCCCCCGCAAACGCGCCGCAGCCCGCAATCTTGCGATGGAGGAACTGTAGCGGTTGCGCTGCGCAGGTGGCGTGCGGTAGATACGCCACCGAACTTGCCAGACAACTTAACATAACTTAACGGCAACTTCGCATCTGTTAAGTTCGCTGGTAAGTTGCTGTTAAGTTCGTGCGAAGTTGACGGAAAGCGATGTATTGGCGTGATTGTGTGGCACAAATAATGGACATTGCCGGCAAGACAGGGGTGCATGTGCGCGTATGAAAAAGCGGGAGCCGCGATTCGGTTGGAATCGCGGCCTCCCGCTATGCGATTTAAAAAATCGGAAAGAAGAGAATCGGTGCCGCAGCGTTCGCTGCGGCGGTGCCTTGCCTCACGCGGTCTGTTTCAAAGAGATGGCCTGACGCGGTTCGGCTTGCCTTCCTGCTTGAAGGTCTTACTTGTTGAGGACCTTCTTCATCAGATCAGCGGAAGCTTGGCAAGTGCGAACTGGCCGAAGCCCGGATCGATGGAAGCGAGGTTGGAGTTGAGGATCTGGTTGAAAGTGTCGTTGTTCTTCATGATGTTTCCTTTCGGACGACCGCCTGGTTTCTTGCTTCTTTTTTTCTTCTCTACATCGTGCGGTGCGTCGCTATTGTGTTGTTTTTCTTGTTCTTCGTTCTTCTGTTGTTTTTCTGTTGTGCCTTTACTATACGCACGTCGGTATGCGTCTGGCATGCCGCAATCGTCATTTCTATTGTAAAATCATCGGGTTATCTTGAAGAAAATGTGATTACTGTGCCCGCATAACAACACAATCGCCGTATCGTACGCTGACACGAGACGGAACATATCCATTCCCATGTCAACGCACGATACGGCGATATCGGCGTAAATCAGCGGAATAATCGTAAATCAGCGGGGCTGACGGAAGTGACGGTCACCGATTGGATCGAACGGCGTGTGCGGTTCAAGCTGGTACCAGTATGCCACCGACGCGACGTCATCCTGCCGCTCGAAATTGCCGGCTTCCTCGGTGCCGATCTGCTGCCAGGTGACGCGCAGGTCAGAATCGAAATAAATCGGATCCGGAATGTGCCAGCGGTACAGGCCGCGCATGACGGTGTGGCCACATCCCAGTAGTCGCTTTCGCGGTGCGCGGCAAGACGCTGCGAATAGAACGGGAATCCTAGGTACGGTCCGGTGAACGTGTTCTCGCGCATGCGGCCATGCTCGTCGAAGTCGGCGAAACTCCACGCGCCGCCGAAGTAGTCTTCCGCTCCGGTGCTGCACCACGTCGGGTACTGTTCATCGCCGTCGATGTACATTTTGACTTCGCCTTCGCCCCACCAGCGGCTTTCCAGTGCGGTCAGCGCAAGGTAGGTGCCGATGTACGCGCCATGGCCGTGCACATTGTCGAGAATCGTGTAGTCACGGGCAATTTCGGTGACGCGTTCGCGGCGCCACTGCGCATGGAAGCGCATCGCATCGGCTGGCAGCGCGTCGTATTCCGTGTAGTCGATTTGGTAGAAGAAGGCCGGCACGTCCTCGTTGTGATCGTTGCGCAGCACAATGCGCGCGTGCTCGAACGGCATGGCGAAATAGCAGTTGAAACCTCGATTTGGCACCACCATGATCGGGATGGAATTGATACGGCAGGCCTGTGCGTGACCGCAGCAGAAGAAATCGCCGATCGGGCACTGCACGGACGGCGTCTCCTCGCCATCCCAATAGAATTCGAGGATGAGATTGCGCAGTACGTTCGGACCGGTCGGGGAAGTGCGGTCGGTGACCGTCATCCAAATGTGGCGAATCACGCCCGGGCCATCGACGTCCATCAGCGTGACCGAATCGCCCGCCTTGATCGTCTGGATGCAAGGGCTGCCCTTACGGGACGGGCCGAGCGCGCTGGCAGCGGTGGCTGCAGTGCCCTTGCCGCCGGTCGGGTTTTCGGCGTTGACGCAACGTGTACGGCCGTGGTCCGTCGCGATTGCTAGCGAATCGAGGGCACCGTTGCCGAAACCGGAAGTCGCCATAGTATTCATATTTGTTCTCCTTACTTGGAAATCTGAAAATCTTGGCAATCGGCCGAACGGGGCCGGCCGATGTTGAAACGTTTCGATTATCCGTATGAAATTATGCTGCCGATATTGCTTGGCCTTGCGATTGGTGTCCGACTGCGGTGCCGGCAATCGCAAGAAAATTTATTGTGTGCCGCCGGACCCCGCTTCCGCAACGGATCCGCGGCGCTTCAGCGCGGGTTCGATGAGCTTGACGGAACCGTTGATATCGGCGCGTTCCTCGATGGCGGAAGTCAGCAGATTCACGGCTTCGGCGCACAGTTCCTCCGGCATGACCGGCATTTCGGTGATGGGGAAGCGCGTAGGCTCGCCCTCGAAATACGTGCCGCACGACAGCACCGAAACGTCCTGCGGAATCGTCATTCCATTGTCGTGCAGCTCCACCAACACTTGGCTGAGCACGCCGCATTCGCCTGGTTGATGATGGCGGATGGGCGGTCGGGCCGCGCGAAAATGGTGCGGACGAACCGCTTCGCATCGAAACTATCTTCCTCGTAATGCTCGGATTCGATGATTGTCATGCCACGCTCCTTCGCGTGCGCCAGCAGGCTTTCGCGGAAGAGGATGACGTAACCGGAACGGCGGTCGTAATCGGATTCGTTGTTGCGCAGGAACGCGACGGTGCGATGCCCCTTTTCGTACAGAAAATCGACGGCCTTGCGGCCCATCAGCGCGAAATCGATGTCCACGCAGGCGCAGCGGCATGCGATGACGGATAACCAATCGCCACGCACGGCTTGGGGAAGGTCATGGCCGCGGCCGCACGTTCGTCGTCCTGTTCGACGTCAAGCAGGACGACGCCATCGACGAGATTGCTTTGCGTCACGCGACGAATGTCTTTCGTGGCGTCCGGGCCGGTCAGCAACATCACGTCATAGCCAGCGTTCCTTGCGGCCCATGCGGTGTGCAGAAAGTAGGCGTTGTAGCGGCTTTGTTGATGTCGCCGCGAATCGGGGAGCTCAGCGCGATGAGCTGGTTGCGCATGCCGCGCATCTTGCGGGCGCTGGCGTCCGGAGTGTAGCCGAGCTTGTCTACGGCAGCCATGACTTTTTCGGTGGTTTTCGCGGAAATCGAACGCTTGCCGGACAGCACGTAGGAAACGGTGCTGGCGGATACTCCGGCTTCGCGGGCGACGTCTTTGATGCCTGTCATTCAGCTCGCTTTCTGTGGTTGTTCCGTACTGTGCGCGTCTGTGCGTCGAATCGTTTCGTCGAAACGTTTCACCTAGCATAACGCAGCGTTACGATTGCTGTCAATCTTCCGTTGCGTCTTTGGTTTCGTATCGTATTTTGCCGGCGATGCGGGGCGGCATAAAGAAAAAGTCGCACGATTCGGCGTCTGTATCGAAACGCCGAATCGTGCGACAGAAAAAGGCAATGCGACCGGTGGTGTGGCCGGCGTTGCGATTGCGGGAAATCAGCCCTTCTTGCCCACCTTGCCGAACGTGAACGCGCGGACGATCGCCACAATGCCGAGCACCACCAGCGCGCAGCCGCCGAAGATGATCATCCAGCCGGTGGACGCCACCGGGCAGAACAGCATCACGCAGCCAGCGATAATCGAAATCAGCGCGTAAATCACAGCCCATGCGGAACTGGGCATACGCCACGATTCCACCAGCGCCATCACGCCTTCCATCATCCAGCCGACGCCCACCACCATGGTGACGACCACTGCCAGCGTCGCGCCGGACAGCGCCGAATTCTTCAGCATGACCACGCCGCCGACGGACAACAGCAGGCCGACCAGAATATCCAGCACACGCCAGCCGCCCGGCAGACCGAGTTCCACGATCGCCGTGACGATACGAACCACGCCGGAAACCACGAAATACGCGCCCAACGCGATCGCTGCGATTTTAAGCGTCGCACCCGGCCAAATAAACAGCGCCAAGCCGAGTACGATGGCGATCACGCCGATGATGCCGTACGCGCCGCGAATCGCGTTCTTCGCACGCTGCGGCAGCCACGATTCCATCAGTTTGAAGGGGCTTACGGGCTTCCATTCGCCGTTGGAATCGTTCGGATTGGGTTGGCCGGGACCGTATGGATAGCCATACGGATAGCCGTAAGGATTATCGAAATAACGCGAGGTTTGCGCGTCGTCCTGTCCGCCGCTTTGCGGGTTCGGATTCATGTTCGGGTTGCTCATAATGTCCCCCTTTTTTCTTTGAGATGCGCCTTAAAACCACTGTTGTTTTAAAGTCGTGTCTCATATTTTAGTCATCATGTCCAATTTCAGCTTTCAACAAAACGCCGAAAACTGTACGGCAAGGCGCAGGACGCACTGCACTGCGCGACGTAAGGCAGCGGGGAAGAAGGACGTGGCGCGACCGGCGATTGTCTCGCAGGCCGCGCCACGTTGCGTAAGTGCGGATGTTGCTGATGTGCGAATACGCTTCCACAACATCCGCGCGAACCTAGAACAGCTTGAGCTGAACGTTGAGGCTGAGCGGCTGGTCGGCGGGCAGCTGGTACTGCTCATGCACCGGCGACATCCACGAATCGTCGCCGCCGACGCCCATTTGCGCGGCCAGCAGACGCAGGAACATGTGACGCGGCTTCGGCAGCTCATCCTGATGCAGCGCCTCTTCCAGCATCGTGCTCGAATACGGCAGTAGGCTCATCGCGAACGGCTTTGCGCCGGCACCGCGCTTCACGCGCACACCGTGGCCGGAATCGTCCGTGATCTCCGCCCAACGCACATCCTCATGATTGCCGGTTTCCTGCGGCAGCAGGTACGGCGCGCAATCATCGCCAGCCGTCGTGCTCCATACACCAGCTTCGCGTGCCTGCGGTCGCGTACGTCTCTTCCGGACCGGCGCCGTAGAATCGCAGGTTCGCATATTCCACAGGCAGCGCCCATTCGATACCGAACGCCGGAATCGTTGGCAGATCGCCGTTCTTCTCGCCTGGATACTCGACGTCGAGCGAAACGAGGCCGGCCGTGTCGGCAACGTAACGGACCGTCACTTTCGTGCGCTGCGGAATCGCCAATTCGTACGTATACGTGGCTTCCACGGCATTTTCTCCACGATTTGCGATCGCGCAGTCGACGCAACGCGCATACTTTCCTGCGACCGCCCACGCGGCACGTTCGAAAGCGTGTCCAGCACCGCGATCGTTGTCCGTCAGCGGACGGAACGTGGTGATCGACGGGCGGCGCAGCACGAATTCGCGCTCGCCGAACGTATATGAAACCATACCCCCTTGTGTGCGGGAGAACAGTGCTTCACGACCCTGTCCGCGCACGCCGGCGTTCCAGCGGCCAAGGGTGACGGTGCCGTCGGCCGGAGCTCCGGCCGCGTCAACGGCATCTGCAGTGGTCTTCGCACCCTGCCACCACGCACTGGCCGAACGCCAGCTCGTAGCCGGCCGGTGCCCAATCGCAAGCGTTGCCAAGCTGCTGCGATACCTCTAAAACCAGCTCTTCGGCGTTGCTGCGGTAGTCATCAACCGGCCAATCGACTTCGAATGAAGCGCTCTCGCCGGCGGCCACGTCGAAACGGCGCGTAGTCGACCATACCGGCTTGCCGTCGGCCAAAATCCGCAGCACGAAGCGATAATCGCCCGTAGACACGAACAGATTGTCGTTCGTAATACGCGCTTCATCGACCGAAACCACAATTTTCACGTTCGCATACAGCTGCTTGACTTCCTGCGCTTTCGGCGAGGGGGTGCGGTCTGCGAACAGCAGGCCGTCGCCGGAGAATTCGTAATCGCTTGGACGATCGCCGAAATCGCCGCCGTAGCACATGCGTGTCGTGCCGTCGGGCAGCTTGGTCTCGATTGCCTGGTCGATGAAATCCCAAATGAAACCGCCCTGGTACATCGGGTAGCGTTCCAACGCCGTGTATTCGTCCATATTGCCGCACGAATTGCCCATTGCGTGCATGTATTCGCAGGAAATGTACGGCTTCTTTGGACCGTCCGTATGTGCCGGGCTGCCGTCGTTCAGATAGCGTTCGATTTCGTCAGCATGCGCGTACATACGGCTTTCGATGTCCGTCACATCCTCGAATTCGCGCATGTGCACGGAACCCTCGTAATGTACCGGACGATTCGGATCAATCGTGTGCGCGTGGCGATACATCGCACGAAAAACCTCGCCCGCGCTCGACTCGTTGCCAAGCGACCAGATCAGCACGCTCGGATGGTTGTAATCGCGGCGCATCATGCTGTTGATGCGGTCCACGCACGCGCCCTCCCATTCGGGGCGGCTGCCGGGGATGCCGTCTTCAGGACGCTCGACATTGTTTGCCACCCACGTGCCGTGCGTCTCCATATTCGTCTCGTCGATCAGATACAGACCGTACTCGTCGCACAGGTCGTACCAATACTCCTGGTTGGGGTAGTGGGAGGTGCGGATGGCGTTGATGTTGTGCCGCTTGCAGAAGACCACGTCGGAAAGCATGTCCTCGCGGGTGATCGCACGCCCGCGCTTCGCGTCGAATTCGTGGCGGTCCGCGCCCTTGAACACGATGCGCTTGCCATTGAGCGTCATAATGCCGTTTTCGATGCGGAATGTGCGGAAGCCGATCTTCTGCGTCACGGTTTCGATGATGGCGCCGTCATGTCCGACGACGCGTACGGTCAGCGTGTACAGCGTCGGCGATTCCGCGCTCCACGGCGCGATGTTCGTCATTTTGCCGGAATTAAGGGCGATTTCGCCGTTGCAGGCTGCGTTGATTCCCATACGACATTTCCGTCGCCGTCGCGCAGCGTGCTTTCGATAGTCATCGCGTCGGCGGGGTTGCGCAAGGTGAGTGCCGCGTTGAGTTCGGCGGTGTCGGCCGTACCGGCGGTGTCGGCTGCGGTGTAGTCGGCTTCAAGCTGCACGGTTTCGACGTGCGTATGCGGCTGGGCGGCGAGCTCGACGGTGCGGAACAGGCCGTGCAGTCGCCAGAAATCCTGGTCTTCCAGCCAAGAGGCGCTCGAATATTCGTAGCAGGCGACGGTGAGCGTATGCTCGGCTTCGGGGGAATCGGCGGCGTTGCCATTGCCGTTTCGCAGCGCTTCCGTCACATCGAATTCGCTCGGCGTGAATCCGTCCTCGCCGTAACCCACGAACGTGCCGTCAAGCCATACGTAGATCGCGGTGGCGGCACCGTGGAAGGTGAGGCTGACCGTGCCGTCGTTTTCCAGCGTGCGCGCAAGCTGCGCGTCGAGCGCGAATCGACGGCGGTAGATCGCCACATGGTTGTTTTCCGGAATATTTGGCGCCTGCGGATCCTCGTGACCGTCCCACGGATATTGGATGTTGACGTACTTGTTCTTGAGATAGCCGGCCATCTGCAAGTGGCCCGGCACCTCGATCGCGCCGAAATCGCCATCCTCGAAATCGACGGCCGCGAACGGAGCGCTTTCCACGTCCACGTTGCGCGCTTGTTCGATACGAACCTTCCATTCGCCGTCGAGGCTCTGCTTCGGCTCGCTCGTCTCGCCGATGACATATCGGTGGCTGGAATGTGCCGGCTTGCGGTTCGCTGCGAACACCGTCGGATCGGTGAGCCAGCTTGCACTTGCCGTGGTTGCATGTACGATTGCGAGTTCGGCTGTATCTGCCATCTTGCATCCCCCTGTATTACTTGATGTCACTGCATCGTTGCGGTTGCGCCGTGCGATGTTGCACGACCGTTTAGTAATGAATTTTACTAACTACCGATAATATATCACACTTCATGGTATCGTGCACCCGTCGCGTGCCATGCATCGTTCCGCCACATGTCCATTTTTCACACGCCGAGGATGTGCGATAATAACAGGATGCGCCGATGGCGTCCGCCCGGTGCCCACAACCGCGCAGCGTTGCCTCGCCTTTGCAAAATGCTTGCGATTCCGCGGATTTTCGATTTCCGCGATTCGAGGCATACGTAAGACGGGGGAGAGCTGACTACTCCGCGGCGCTCCCAAGGAGATCACCATGGATGATCGCAAGAAAGATCAGTCCATCCAGTCCCATGCCAATTTTGACGGCGATTCCGCTACGGGCGATCGCACGCAGATTCGGCAGGATCAGCAAAACCAGCAGCCGCCACAAATCGACCCGTCGCTTGCCGACGCGCAAGCCGTGGCCGCATCGCTCGGCGTCGATCCGAACACCGGTCTGAGCCAAGCCGAAGCTGAACGCCGACTTGCGCAATACGGGCCGAACGAGCTCGCATCCGCACCACCCGTGCCAAAATGGAAGAAGTTCCTGGCGCAGTTCAAAGACCCCCTCGTCTACCTGCTGCTCGCTGCCACCGGCATCTCGCTCATCGCATGGTTCATCGAAAAAGCCAACGCTGCGCCAGGCGCGGAAGGCGGCGAAATACTGCCGTTCGACGCCATCGTCATTGTGCTTATCCTTATCGTCAACGCGGTACTCGGCTACATTCAGGAATCGAAAGCGGAAGAAGCCGTCGAAGCGCTCTCCCAAATGACCGCGCCGCAAACCAACGTGCTACGCGACGGCAAAATCGCACGCATCAACACCGTCGACGTGGTGCCGGGAGACATGGTCGTGCTCGGTGAAGGCGACTCCATTCCCGCCGACGGACGTCTGCTCGCCGCCGCCAGCCTGCGCGTGGCGGAAGCGAGCCTGACCGGTGAAAGCGTACCGGTCGGCAAAAACGTCGACACACTTGCCGAAGCCAAGGCTTGGGTGATCGCGCCAATATGGTGTTCAACGGCACGTCCGTGACGCAAGGCACCGGCCGCGCAATCGTGACGAGCACCGGCATGCGCACGCAGGTCGGTAAAATCGCGGACCTTCTGCAGGCCACGGATGATGATGACAGTCCGCTGCAGAAGGAAATGAACTACGTTTCCAAGATTCTCGCATCGCGGTGTGCATTATCGCGGCGGTCGTGCTGGTGGCGCTTGCGCTGACCGAAGGCTTCAACGACATCCACGACGTAATCGATTCGCTGCTGCTATCCGTTTCGCTGGCCGTCGCGGCCGTGCCGGAAGGGCTCGCCGCGATTCTGACAGTCGTGCTCGCGCTCGGCGTGCGCCGTATGGCCGAACATCATGCGATCGTCAAGAAACTGCATTCCGTGGAAACGCTCGGTTCCGCGTCGTGATCTGCTCCGACAAAACCGGCACGCTCACCCGCAACGAGATGACGGTGGAACGCGTGGTCACGCCGAGCGGTGAGGTGCAGCTGACCGGCACCGGCTATGCGCCAGAAGGCAGAATGATTGCGATTTCCGATGCCGGGCTTACATCCACCCCGTCGCTCGCGCAGGAAGCGGCACAGCTTGAAGCCGTCGCCACGCTCGCAGTGGGCGCGCTGGCCAACGACGGCGAACTGCGCGAAAACACAGGTGCCGGCGATGGTTCCGCTGCTTCCGACATAACGTGGGAAGCCGTCGGCGACCCGACCGAAGTGTCGCTTATCGTCGCCGCACGTAAGGTGAAGGCCGATCGCAAATACGCCAACTACACGCGCATCGGCGAGATTCCATTCACCTCCGACCGCAAACGCATGGCCGTCGTCGCGCAGGACAACGCCGATGCCGGGCGTCTCACCGTCTTCGCCAAGGGTGCCCCCGATGTACTGCTCGGCTACTGCAGCCGCATCGCGGTCAACGGTGCCGTACGACCGATGACGCAAGGCGATCGCCAGCAGATCCTCGCCGCCGTGGAACGCCTGTCCGCCGAAGCGTATCGTACGCTGGGCCAGGCGTACCGGCACTCGGCACCGCGTCGCTCGCCGCAGTGCCGGGCGTGCGCATCAACGCCGCCGGTCACGTCGCCGACATCGCCGACCAAAGCGATGTGCTGGAAAGCGACTTGATCTGGTCGGTATGGTCGGCATCATCGATCCGCCGCGTACCGAAGTGCGCGATTCCGTCGCCGAAGCGCATCGCGCCGGCATCCGCACCGTCATGATTACCGGTGACCATCCGCTTACCGCGGCACGCATCGCCAGCGATCTGGGCATTATTGAAACGGACGGAGACGGCAGCTCGGTCGGCAGCGCCGACCTTAGTAGCAAAGTGCTCACCGGCGTTCAACTCGACGAGCTGCCGGACGAGCAAGCGTTCGACAAGGCCACCCGCGAAATCTCCGTGTACGCGCGCGTTGCGCCGGAACACAAGCTGAAAATCGTCGAATCGCTGCAACGGCAAGGCAATATCGTGGCTATGACCGGCGACGGCGTAAACGATGCTCCCGCCGTCAAAACCGCGGACATCGGCGTCGCGATGGGCATCACCGGTACCGAAGTTACCAAGCAGAGTGCCAAGATGATCCTCGCCGACGACAACTTCAGCACCATCGTCGAGGCGGTACGCGAAGGCCGTGGCATTTTCGACAACATCCGTAAGTTCCTGCGCTATCTGCTGAGCTCCAACGTCGGCGAGGTGTTCACCGTCTTCGGCGGTGTGATGCTCGCCGGATTCCTCGGCATCACCCAGCCTGGCAGCCAAGGTGTCACCGTGCCGCTGCTCGCCACGCAGCTGCTGTGGATCAACCTGCTTACCGACGCAGCTCCGGCGCTCGCCATGGGTGTCGACCCGTCCACCGACGACGTGATGGCACGCAAACCGCGCAAACTCACCGATCGCGTGATCGACGGACAGATGTGGGGCGACATCATTTTCATCGGTTTGATTATGGCTGCCGTCACGCTGATTGGCATGGACATGCACCTCGCCGGAGGTCTGTTCACGGACCGTTCCGTGGATGCTGTCGGACATGATGCGCAAATGACTGAGGCGCGCACGATGGGCTTCACCATCCTTGTGTTTGCGCAGATGCTCAACGCGCTGTGCTCTCGCTCGCACGACCAATCGGTGTTCGTTGGACTGTTCGCTAACAAATGGCTGTGGGGTGCGATTGCGTTGTCTGCGCTGTTGCAGGTGGTGGTGATTTACGTGCCGTTCCTCAACACCGCGTTCGGCACCGTGCCGCTGTCCGCGGGTGCGTGGGTCGAATGCCTCGGCCTGGCGATGATTGTGCTCGTCGCCTCCGAGCTGCGCAAGTGCGTTCTGCGCGCTCTGCGCAAGTAGTCTTTCGTTTTTCCGTCTTCCATCCGCGTTCTGCCGTGCCGTGACCCGTTGCGTCGGCAAAATGCGGATGGATAACGTTGCGTCGGCTTATAGCGCCGCCGCGCTAGACTGGATTGCGATTGGCGGGCGCGCATTGGTTGCGCGTCCGTTCGTATGACGATTGTTCCGGCGTTTTTTGGAGGAATTTCGATGCTGCTGTCCGATCGCGACATTCTCGCCGCACAGGCCGACGGTCATATCTCACTCGATCCGTGGACCCCGGAAATGGTGCAGCCGGCATCGATTGACGTGCGTTTGGACCGGTTCTTCCGTCTGTTCAACAACCACGCGTATACGTATGTGGATCCGGCGGAGAACCAGGGCGAGCTGACCGAGCAGTTCGAAGTCCGGCCGGACGAGCCGTGGATTCTGCACCCGGGCGAGTTTGCGCTCGGGTCCACATGGGAGTATGTGAAGCTTGATGCGACGATCGCCGCGCGTCTTGAAGGCAAAAGCTCGCTCGGTCGCCTCGGCATTCTCACCCACTCCACCGCAGGCTTCATCGACCCGGGCTTCGAAGGCACATCACGCTGGAACTGTCCAACGTGTCGACGCTGCCGGTGAAGCTGTGGCCGGGCATGAAAATCGGACAGATGTGCTTCTTCCAGCTGAGCTCGCCGGCCGAGCATCCGTACGGTTCCGCCACGACCGGTTCGCACTATCAGGGCCAGCGCGGTCCGACCCCGAGCCGTTCCTACGTGAACTTCTATAAGGCCGACATCACCGACTGATTTGACCGCTACCCCGCGCGGATTTACAGAATCCCCGGCGCGATGTCATGCACGGCGAGCCATCCGCGTAGGTCGCTGAACTCGTCGAGGCTGACGGAGTGGTCGAGCCCACGGTAGCTTTTCGCGGTGAGGAACGTGTGCTCGTCCAGCCAGGCGCTCATGGCGAAAAGCTCCGGCTTGGCGATCACCGTATCGCTGTTGCCGTAACCGAAGAACGTGGGAATATTGAGCGGCGCGATACGGTCGTCGGCAGGCGCGGTGCCGCGGACGAGCCCAGGCGCAAGGAATCCGGACAATGAAATCGACGCACGGTAGCGTTCCGGATGCATGCGCAGCAGATGGATCGCCAGCAAGCCACCTTGGGAAAAGCCGATCGGCACGATGGCACGGTCTTCGGGAACGTTCTGCGACACCCAATCGTCGATAGCCATGGATGCGGCGAACGCGTCGCGGTCGAGGTCTTCGCCGGACGGCACGCAATCATGGAACCAGGAGTACGCGCCTGGAGTGAACGTGCCGGCCGCCTGCAGCGTCAGCGGCGCGCGCAGTGAAGCGTAATCGTTGTATGGTGCGATGTATCGCATCATATCGGCAAGGTCAGCCTCATTCGATCCCCAGCCATGCAGGCACAGGAACAGCGGCCGTTTCGGTGCCGCGTTGCCGCCGCCGCGCGAATACTGGACGTGCGTCACCTGCAGCGGTTCGCCGAAACGGCCCGGCACCACATCCGATTCGCGTCCGATCAGCTCCGTTTTGTTGCTGTTGTCTGCGGTTTGCGGAATTTCATGTTCGATTGCGTCGCTCATACCTTCCCAATATAGCGTGCGTCGATAGCGTGAGAAGGTGGTCGTGAAAAAAGAAGACCCCGCGGGATTGGCCGCCGGGGGAGAGAAAGGAGAGAGAAGAAGAAAGGGTTCAATTGTCGGGAACTCTTGTGTTCCTGGTCGGCTCGTTGTGCTGACAGTTCATATATAACCATTCGATGCTGAGCGCATGTCTGGTGTTTTCTGAAAACTTCCTGAAAATCCGATGGCGATTTCGTTCAGGCGCAATTTGGCACAGTTCCCGACGAACACGATTTCGGCTGGATGCGATTCCAGCCGATCGTCCGCCATTGCGCAATCGTCCGTCGCCACGCGATCCGAACGCCGGAAATCGAAAAAACGTCAGATCTGCGCGTCCGCATCCACGCTCATCACATACACGTTGCGTCGCAGCTGCTTGCTTTGCGCACGCGTGATGTCGCCGGCCTCATACATGTCCTGGATCACGCCCAGCTCGATGCCGTAGCTTTCGCGCTTGACCTCCTCGGCCTGCTCCTGCGCTTCGGCGCTGATGCCCATATTCGGACGCGCCCTCAACGCGGATTCGCTGCGTCGGTAGTCCAACAGCAGGCCGGAGCAGTGCTCGGTGTTGTACGTGTCTCCGCCCATCTCCTCATACAGTCGGTCGATCACATGTTCGATCGCATCCACCTGCACCACACGCGTATGCGCGAACAGCTCATCGTCGCTGAACAGCGGGGTCGTGCGCCGGATACGGCTGTTCACACGCCTCACCAGCGTGCCTGTACGACGCTGCAATGCGCGCAGACGGCCCTTCAATCGCCAGATCGTACGACCGGAATTATGCTCCGTTTCGATGTGACGCAACGAGCTCATGATCTGGTCGAGCAGGCGCTCGCAGGCCTCGGCCTCCAGATTGTTCGCGGCGCGGTTCTCGGTCGGATTCGTCTTGATCGCCGCGCGCACGCCCGCCAGACGGTTCTTGACGTACTCCTTCTCCCAGTTGAGCGCGTCGATCTGCAGCTGCATGTAGCCCTGCGGATTGATTTCGCCGGTGCGCTGCTTCAGCCGCGTGATGCGTTTCGTATACGATCGATGATCATGAGCACCGCACGTCGATTTTCCTGCGTGACGCGTCCCGACAGTTCCTCGACGGTCCGGCGCAGCACTTCGATGGTGATTTCCGTCATTTCCGTCGAATTGTCTTTATTGCGATTCGGCGCGAGCAACGGCAGCAGGAAATTCGCCAGCAGCAATGTCACTACTATCACACCGCCGGCGATGAAGATCAGCTCGTTACGCATCGGGAAATTCGCTCCCGCCGCAAGCGTGTACGGAATGGTGAACATCAGTGACAGTGTGATGGTGCCTTTCGGTCCGCCGAACGTCATGACGCAGCTGATCGCCAGCGTTTCGCCGTCATCTTGCGTCGCTTGCCGGTTTCGGTGTCGCGCGCCAATCGCAGCATCAGCGAAATCCATAGGAAACGCATGGCGATCACCACGGCCGAAACGGTCAGAATCGCAATCAAAAGCAGCCAATTGCTGACGCGTGGATCGTCCCAGCTGGCGGTCATCGCGGTCGGCAACAGCATGCCCAGCAGAATGAATACGGTGCCGTTCAGCGAAAACGACAGCACTCCCCATACGCTGGACGAGACGATGTTCGTGCGCGCCACGTTCGGCCGATGCCGGTGCGGTCGAAACGGATGATCAGGCCGGCGGCCACCACCGAAAGAATGCCGGAAACGTGCACCGCTTCCGCGCCCAAATACAGGATGAACGGCAGGAACAGCTCCATCAGAATACGTGTGGTCATTGTTTCCCAGCCGAGGGAACGCATCGTTTCGAACACCACGTCAGCCACCATGCCCACGACGATGCCGAAGAATGCGCCGCCGAAGAAGGACGCCACGAATTGCATGGCCGATTCGCCCACTTCGAATACACCGCTGACGGCCGCCGCGATGGCGAACTGGAAGCCGACGATGCCGGACGCGTCGTTGAACAGCGATTCGCCTTTCAGCACGCTCGTCTGCCGTTGCGTCAGCGCCGCTTCCTTGCCGAGCGACGACACTGCGACCGCATCCGTCGGCCCAAGCGCGGCACCGAGCGCCAAAGCCGCTGCAAGCGGAATCGCCGGCCATACGGCATGCAACGCGAAACCAACCGCCACCATCGTCGCGATTGCCAAACCGATCGCCAATGACAACGACAGTTTCACCGATTTGAGCAGTTCCGATTTATCGATTTCGTGCGCTTCCAAATACAGCAGCGGCGCGATGAACAACACCATGAACAGTTCAGGGCTGAGCGTTACGTCCGGAAAGAACGGCAGTTGTGATGCCAGCGCGCCCAACGCGATCTGCACGAGCGGCGTGGAGACCTTGGGTATGAAACGACTTAAGAAGGAAGATAATACGACGGCAGCGATGATGCATAGAATCAACTCGAATACCGCCAACGTGCCTCCTTTGCGCGTATTTCCAACCTTTTCCAGCCTACCAAGAGGCGGTTATGAGCGTGTTTCGCCATGGGCTGACGTTCGTGCCGCTTCGGTTGGGCGCGCAGGTCGGACGTGCGGACCAGTCGTGCGGAGCGGTCGTATGGCCGCCGCTACACTGTGGCGTATGCGATGGGACGATGATATGGAACCGGCGATCGCGCTGGCCCGCGAAGCCGCCGCGGATGGCGAGGTGCCGGTCGGTGCCGTCGTGCTTGCCGCTGACGGCCGGGTGATTGGCCTGGGCGGAACCTGCGTGAGACGCATGCCGATCCGCTTGCCCACGCTGAAGTCAAGGCGATGGCTGAAGCGGCCGCCTCGCTTGACACTTGGAATCTCGCTGATTGCACGCTTGTCGTTACGTTGGAGCCGTGCCCTATGTGCGCCGGTGCCTGCCTGCAGACGCATATCGGACGTATTGTGTTCGGTGCGTGGGATGCCAAGTTGGGTGCATGCGGTTCGGTATGGGATATTCCCCGCGATCCGCACGTCGGACTTGTACCGGAAGTGATTGGCGGTGTGCGCGAAGCAGAATGCGGGCGATTGATGACCGATTTCTTCGCGCGCCGACGCTAATTACTTTCCGAAAGAAACAAACACGCAGGGCGACGAGAAGAAAAGCGGTATGCAGTACCATCAAAGCGTCATACCAACCAAGAATCGCAAGAAAAGGATGCTGCAATGACGCTCATTCAGACTTTCCACGGCACCGCTTCCAACGGCACACCCCTTACCGCCGTGTATGCCGAGCAGCCGGCTGCCGCCGCAGCTTTTGCTCTGGTGTTCCCCGGCAGCGATTTGCCGAGATTCGTGCATTGGGGCCGCCCGCTCACCGCACCGGAAACCGTGATCAACACGTTCGACGCGCTCGCTCCGCAGCGTGTTTCCGGAGCCCTCGACTACACCGCATGGCCGAGCGTGCTGCCGACACAGTCCGAAGCGTGGTCCGGCTCTGACCGTTTCGACGTGCGCCGTGACGGCGTGGAACTGTTCTGCAAGTTCCAGGTCACCGACATCAAAGCCGAAACCGTGGCCGCCGGCAAAACCTACACCATGGCCGAAAAAGACGGCTACCCCAGCTGGAGCGTGGCCTCCGAGCCCAAGCAGACGCCTACCGTCACCGTCACTGCCGAGGACGTGGAACAATGCGTGAAACTTACGTGGACCTGTGAGCTCGATGAAACCGGCCTCATCCGCCAGCATGCGGAGGTGACGAACACCGGCGAGGGACGACTCGAGATCGGCAAGATCGAACTCGCGTTCACCGTGCCCGCCGACGCCAACGAGATCCTCACCACCACCGGTCACCATCTGCGTGAGCGTTCCCCACAGCGCCAGGACTTCACCATCGGGCGCTTCGCCAAATCCTCCATGATCGGCCGCCCCGACTTCGACGCCACCCTGCTGCTCAGCGTTGGCGAACACGGCTTCGGTTTCACCCACGCAACGTCTACTCCGCGCACGTGGCATGGAGCGGCAACAGCGTGCTGTCCGCGGAACGACTGCCCTACACCACTGGCGTGATCGGTGGCGGCGAAGTGCTCTTCGGCGGCGAAGTCGGTCTGGAACACGGTGAAAGCTACACCACGCATGGCTCGTCGGCTCTTACGGCGAGGGGCTCAACGAAGTCGCCTCACGCTTCCACGGTTACATCCGCCGCGTGCACCGCGACTGGCTCGTGGACCATGGCATCGCGCCCAAGCCGCGTCCGGTCATCCTCAACACGTGGGAAGCCGTCTACTTCAACCACGATTACGACACCCTGACCGCCCTCGCCGACAAAGCCGTGGAAAGCGGCGTCGAACGATTCGTCGTGGACGATGGCTGGTTCGGCGCCCGCCGTGACGACACCGCCGGCCTCGGCGACTGGCAGATTTCGCAGGACGTCTGGCCCGACGGAGACAAGTCCCTGAAGGCGCTCGCCGACTACGTGCACGGCAAGGGCCTCGAATTCGGCCTGTGGTTCGAGCCGGAAATGGTCAACCCCGATTCCGACATGTTCCGCAACCATCCGGACTGGGTGCTGAAGCCCACCGCCGGTCGTCTGCCGATGCAGGGCCGCACCCAGCAGGTCGTTGACCTGACCAACCCGGACGCGTACGACTATATTTACGGTGCGATGGACAAGCTCGTCAGCGAGCTGGGCATCGACTACATCAAGTGGGACCACAACAAGCTCGTTACCGAAGAAGTCTCGCCGCTGACCGGCCGTCCGGCAGCGCACGCGCAGACGCTCGCCGTATACCGCATCTTCACCGATCTGAAGGCAGCGCACCCCGGCCTGGAAATCGAAAGCTGCTCCTCCGGCGGCGGCCGTATCGATTTGGGCATTCTTGAAGTAGCCGATCGCGTTTGGGCGTCTGACTGCGTCGACCCGGTGGAACGTGCCGACATCCAGCGCTACACGTCGCTGCTGGTACCGCCGGAAATGATCGGCGAGCACGTGGGCGCTTCCCCGGCGCATTCCACGCATCGCGCCACTTCGCAGGAAATGCGCATGGCCACGGCCTTCTTCGGACACATGGGCATCGAATGGAATCTGCTCAAGGAACCGCAGGAGGATATCGACAAGCTCTCCGAATGGCTGCCGAATTCAAGAAGCATCGTGAATGGTTCGCTGTCGACACCGTCGTGCATTCCGACGCGGCTGATCCGGCCGTGCGCGTGGACGGTTGCGTCATGCCGAACAAGGCCGCCGCGATCTACCGCTTCACACAGCTGACCACATCGCAGACCTATCCGTCCGCCCCCGTGAAGCTGCCCGGCCTCGATCCGGACGCCGTATACGTGGTGTCCCCGCTCGACGTGAGCCTCGACCTGGCCAAGCAGGACATTGGCAACGGCCAAAGCCCGCTCGGCTGGTGGACCGCCGATGGTGTGAAGATGACCGGCCGCGCGCTCGCCACCTACGGCATCCGTCCGCCGGCAATTCATCCGGCGCAAGCCGTCCTGTTCAAGGTGGTGCGCGTCTGAAGTAACTGGTTTACTTTCTGATTCGCTTCCGATTTATTTTTGATTTGCCGGCACTGACCCCCTTCAGCGCCGGCAAATCGTGTAATCAGCCTATGTATCGGCTGTATCGGTCTGCGTAGTCAGCCCACATACTGCCGAATCGCCTGCGCGGCGGCGGCTTTGCCCCACATCGCCCAGTCGTGGTCGGCGATTTCGAAATCGACCGGCGCCGCCTGGCTGTGCCGGTACATATTGATGCCGTTGCGCAGGTCGCCCACGCCGAGTTTCGCGATGAACGACGATTCGCCGGCGATCATGATTTTGTCGGGCATGGCAAGATTGGCGATGGTCGCGATCAGCGTGCCCAACCGGAAGCAGGTGCGGTTCACCAGATTCGTGGCCTGTGTTTTGCTGGCGCGCGCGGCGGCCGCGAATTCGTCGAATGTGGCCGCCGGCCGATTATCTTCGAATATTCCGTTGCGATCGAATTGTCAGTCAGGCACGTCGCGCATCCCTTATGTCCGGAAATGCAGCGCGGTCCGTCCGGATCGACAAGAATGTGCCCGACCAGTCCGTAGCTTTTATCGGGATTGTTGACAGGCTCGCCGTTCACGGTGAGCGAGTAGCCTACGCCGATGCCGATCGTCACCACGGCGAAACTGTTCAATCCGACGCCCGAGCCGAACAGGCATGCGTCCACCGCCAACGAATCGATATCGTTGTAAATGCCGGTCGGCAGGCCGGTCGCCTTGCGAATCATCGCCGAAAATTCCACCGGCTTCGACCAGTGCAGGAACGGTGCGAACGTCGTCACCGAATCGTCCGTGATATGTCCGCCCAACGAGACGCCGACCGCGCATGGCGAAGGCAATCCCGCCATTATCGCCTCGTCGGCGCAGTCCATGGTCAGCTGCCGAATAACGTCGACCACCGATTCCGGCGAATCGTCGTCGAGCGGCAGGTCATGGCAGCCGGTCACAATCTGCCCAAGCGCGTTTACTGTTACGGCAGTGATATGGGTGGTGTTGATTTTCATGCCGACGAACGTGCGCGCATTGGCGATGATGCGCAGTCCGGTCTGCGGACGGCCGCGACGTTCCGTATTTTCTTTCTGGATTGACTTTTGTGCCGATTTCCGCAAGAAATCTTTCGGTAACTTGCCGCCATGCCCCGCTGCCATTGGCGTCTCTTCGATCACGCCAGCGTAAATCAAATCACTGGTGATGCGCGATACCGCGCCTTGCGAAAGGCCAAGGATCTGTGCCAGCGTGATGCGCGAAATCGGACCGTACTTCATAATGCAGGCCGCAACCTTATGCGTGTACTCCGAGCCTTCAAACCAGTGTGGAATCGGGGAAATCGCCATATCGGACCGTCCTTACCGTCTATTTTCTTTCCAAGAATAACAAAATAACCGTTTTTTATTTCCGTTCGATGCGGGCGCGCAGAAACTGGGAATGAAAACAAGCCGATTCTACAATTAAAAAGCAACGGAGGCTGGTAATGAAGCCGGCCTGCCGTGAAAAAGGAAAATACAAAGGAGTCGAGAGAATGAAACCTGATTCCAATGCCAACACAGGCACCTTCAGGCGGATCGCGGGCCGTGCTATTACGGCTGCATGCGCGATTGTGCTGACGGTTGGGCTCGCGGGCTGCGGCAACAGCACCGCCGGCACGGTCACCTTGGATTTCTTCCAATTCAAGTCCGAGGCGGCGGATTGGTTCACCGCCAAGGCGCGTGAATTCGAGAAAACCCATTCCAACATCAAAGTCAATGTCAACAATTCGTCGGACGCCACCACCGATCTGCGCACGCGACTGGTGAAGAACCGCGAACCCGACGTCATCACCATCAACGGCGACATCAATTACGGCATGCTCGCCGAAGCGGGCGTCTTCCACGATTTCACCGACGACGAGATCGTCGACGAGCTCAATCCGGGCATGGTGAACATCGCGAAGAGCCTCGTGCAGACCACCGACAAGTCCAAGAAGCGTCTGTACGGTATTCCGTACGCGGGCAACGCAAGCGGCTACATCATCAACGCCGATGTGTGGAAGCAGGCCGGCGAGGATCCGGACAATCCGCCGCAGACGTGGAGCGAATTCATCGCGCTGCTCAAGCGGCTCAAGGCCAAGGGCGTCACGCCGGTTGAGGCGAGCACCGCCGATCCGTGGACGTTGCAGGCGCCGCTTGCATCGCTGAATTCGACGCTGGTGCCGGAATCGGAATACGCGTATCTCAAGGACGGCAGCAAGACCTTCTCCGACTTGTGGACGCCCGTCAGCGGCAAGCTGATTGAAATTTACCAGAACTACACGCAGAAGAATCCGGCCGTCACCTACCAGCAGGCTACGCAGGACATCGCTTCCGGCAAGGCCGCGATTCTGCCGCTCGGCACGTACGCGATTCCGCAGATCCGTCTGATCAACAAGGACGCCAATCTGCGGTTCGCGCAGATGCCGGCCACCGACAACGTCAAGGAACAGCAGCTGACCGCCGGCGACGACGTGATGCTGACGATCGGCGCGCATACGAAGCATTACACCGAGGCTCGCGAATTCGTCGACTTCCTGATGAGCGAGGAGAACGTGCAGGATTACTCCAAGCAGCAGTCTGCGTTCACCCCGTACAAGGATACGTACGTCGGCGATGAAGCGTTGAATGGCGTGCTCGACTTCTACAAGGCCGGCAAGCTGGCTGATTTCTGTGACCACTACGTGCCGGCAAGCATCAACCTCGCCGGTTTCCTGCAGACGTTGGTGCAGTCGGGCAATACTAAACGATTCCTGAACAGCATGCAGTCGGAATACGACAAGATCGAAGCCAGGAACTTTAGGTGAGGGGAGGAACGACAATGACTGGCAATATCTCGGCCAAGCCGACAAGGCCGCCGCAAAGAAGCCGAAGAAGGTTTCGAAATACTCCAAGCGCAAGGTCGATCCGGCGTTCTACTGGATGACCATTCCCGCGATGATTCTCGTGTGCATCTTCCTGTACCTGCCGTTCCTGCAGGGCGCGATGTACTCGTTCACCAATTCGCAGGGTTACGGCGATTACAAGTTCATCGGCTTCAAGAACTACATCGCGATGTTCCAGGACGCACGCGTCGGCCACGCGTATCTGTTCACGATTTTCATCGCGATTCTGATCACGCTCGGCACGAACATCCTCGGCATGTTCCTGGCGGTGCTGCTGAACTCCAAAATCGCCTTCAAGAACGGCTTCCGAGCCATCTTCTTCATTCCGTACACCCTGTCGGTGCTGGTCATCGGCTACGTGTTCAAGTACATCTTCATGACCCCGCTGCCGGCCCTCGGCCAGGCGCTGCACATCGATTGGCTGTCCACATCCATGATCTCCAATCCGGATCTGGCATGGTTCCCGATCGTGTTCCTGTCCATCTGGCAGGGTGTGGCCTACTCCACGCTGCTGTACTTGGCGGGTCTGCAGACCATCGACAACGAAATCTATGAGGCCGCGTCCATCGACGGCGTGAACGCCTGGCAGAACTTCTGGCAGATCACGTTCCCGCTGATTGGCCCGTTCTTCACCATCAACATGGTGCTGAGCCTCAAGAACTCGCTCGGCGCGTTCGACCAGGTCATGGCATTGACCAAGGGCGGTCCGGATTCCAAGACCGAAACCGTCTCCTACCTGATCTTCCAGAACGGCCTGGGCAACGGCGAATACTCCTACCAGATGGCGAACGCGGTCACGTTCTTCATCGTGCTGGCAATCCTCGCATTCGTGCAGCTGAAGTTCTTCAGCGGCAAGGAAAAGGTCTGAGAGTAAGGGGAAGAAATCATGACTAGCGCAACTGTTGCAACCAAGCCGGCCGCCGCGCAAAGCGGACAATCGCAAGCGAAGCCGGAGAAGATCCGCAAGGACCACAGCATCAACTGGTGGCTGACGGCGGCCGTCGCCGTGCTGAGCCTGACGGTGCTCGTGCCGCTGTACTTCGCCGTCGTCACCGCGCTGAAGACGCCGGGCGAAGCGGGCACGTTCAGCCTGCCGACCACGTGGGAATGGCATAATTTCGCGGACGCGTGGAACAAGGTGAACTATCCGAAGGCCGCGCTCAATTCCGCGATCATCACCGTGTGCGCTGTGGTGCTGACGCTGCTGACGAACACGTTCGTCGCGTACGCCGTGGCAAGGAACATGGATAAGCGGTTCTTCCGCTTCCTGTACTACTTCTTCCTGGCCATGATGTTCGTGCCGTTCACCGTCGTCATGCTGCCGATCGCCAAGGAAATGGGCACCCTGCATTTGGATAATCAGCTTGGTTTGATTATTCTGTACACGATTCTTGGCATTGGTACGAACCTGTTTATTGCGATCGGCTTCATCCGTTCGATTCCGATTTCGCTGGAAGAGGCGGCGCGTATCGACGGCGCTTCGACCTGGCGCATCTTCTGGAAGATCATCTTCCCGCTGATGGGACCGATCAACGCCACGATCGCCATCCTGACCGCACTGTGGGCATGGAACGACTTCCTGCTGCCGTTGATCACGCTGACCGACCAGAGCAACCAGACGATTCCGTTGGCACAGTACGTGTTCCAAAGCCAGTTCACGTCGAACTATCCGATGGCTTTCGCCTCCTACCTGATGGCTATGGCCCCGGTCCTCATCGTCTACGTCTTCGCCCAAAAGTGGGTCGTCGGTGGCGTGATGCGCGGAGCCGTTAAGTGAACAGTCCTGTGGACTGTTCATAGGCTCCTCCTGAGCGAGCCGATAGGCGAGCGAAGGCAGGAACAACGCGGCCGTAGGCCGTCTGCTTGTGAAGTAAAACTTCACAGCGCCGAGCGGGAATCCTCGTTTCCCCTTTTTCGAGGATTCCCGCTTTTCGTATGCATTGATGTGATTCTGAAGGGCGTATCCCGCTTGCAATATATCTTTCATTTCCTGCTTTGCAAAACGCGCCGCAGGCAAGAAAGAAAAAACGCTTTACGTACCATGGGATATAGCAAAGTTCATCCATTCCACTTAGGCAAAGGAGCTCAATCGCGATGACGAATTTCAATCGTTCCACTCTTCCTGACAACGTCCGTTCGAATGGCGCCACCCCGAATCCATGGTGGGCCAACGCGGTGGTCTACCAGATCTATCCCCGTTCCTTCCAGGATTCCAATGGCGACGCATCGGCGATCTGAAGGGCATCACCAGCCGCCTCGACTATCTTGCCGACCTTGGCGTGGACGTGCTGTGGCTGTCCCCGGTCTTCAAGTCCCCGCAGGACGACAACGGCTACGACATCTCCGACTACCAGGACATCGATCCGCTGTTCGGCACGATGGCCGATATGGACGAGCTGCTTGCCGAAGCGCACAAGCGCGGCCTGAAGGTCATCATGGACCTGGTCGTGAACCACACGTCCGACGAGCACGCCTGGTTCCAGGCTTCCCGCGACAAGAACGATCCTCATGCGGATTGGTATTGGTGGCGTCCCGCCAAGCCGGGCCATGAGCCGGGCACTCCGGGCGCCGAGCCGAACCAGTGGGGCTCCTACTTCGGCGGCTCCGCATGGGAGTACGACCCGAAGCGCGGCGAATACTTCTTCCACCAGTACTCCAAGAAGCAGCCCGACCTCAACTGGGAGAATCCCGAGGTGCGCAAGGCCGTCTACAAGATGATGAATTGGTGGATGGATCGCGGCATCGACGGCTTCCGCATGGACGTGATCACCCAGATCTCCAAGACCGTCGACAAGAACGGCAGGCTGCCGGGCGAGGACGGTTCCGAAATCGCCGATCTGCCGGTCGGCGAGGAAGGCTATTCCAGCCCGTTCCCGTTCTGCTCCGACGGTCCGCGCATCGACGAGTTCCTCGCCGAAATGCGCCGTGAGGTATTCGAAGGCCGTGAAGGCTACATCAACGTGGGCGAGGCTCCGGGCATCACCCCGGCCCGTAACGAGCACGTCACCGATCCGGCCAACAAGGAACTTGACATGCTATTCCTGTTCGACCATGTCGGCATCGACCAGGAAGGCTCCAAGTGGAATACCGTGCCGTTCGAGGTCAAAAACCTGCGCGACCGTATGACCGAGCAGCAGGAGGCCGTGAGGAAGGCCGGTTGGGCCAGCCTGTTCTTCTGCAATCATGACCAGCCGCGCGTGGTCTCCCGTTGGGGCAACGACTCCGACCGCGATTCGCGCGAGCTGAGCGCCAAGCGTTCGGCATGGTGCTGCACATGCATCGTGGCACTCCGTACATTTACGAAGGCGAGGAGCTGGGTATGACCAACGCCACTTCACCAAGCTGGAACAGTACCGCGATTTGGAGGCCCTCAATGGCTATCGCCAGCGCGTGGAGGAAGCCAAGTGCCAGTCGTCCGAATCCATGATGCCGCCCTCGCCCTCATCGGCCGCGACAACGCGCGCACCCCCATGCAGTGGGACGCCTCCAAATACGCCGGCTTCACCGCGCCAGACGCGCCCGTCGAACCATGATCAGCGTCAACCCGAATCATGTGGAAATCAACGCGGCCGAGGAATTCGACGATCCGGATTCCG
>ENA-OQIM01000104-OQIM01000104.1-human-gut-metagenome-genome-assembly--contig:-NODE-104-length-26502-cov-1.890427_pt1 | contig 26502 bp, 35 predicted proteins | sample MGYA00242579_ERZ504744 | MGnify/ENA primary metagenome ERZ504744 (study PRJEB26092, sample SAMD00036441) | human gut metagenome | host: Homo sapiens | study: EMG produced TPA metagenomics assembly of...
TCCGGGAGATGGCCGAAAGGCCAAAAGGGAGGGAGTAATATAACTTTGTGACAAAACGTGGACCATTGCAAAGGAGTGGAATAGTAAATTGAGCTGGAACACAGGTGGAAACCGGATCGGCCATTACTTGGAAATATCCCAGTTGCATCTTGAGTGGAGATAATTCTACTGCTGAATTCTATTCGGTGGCAGTAACGAATAACTATCAGCAGGCTGATACGGGGACTAAAATGATTCATTTAGGTAGAAATACCCGTAGTACCATTGTTAGTAAAGGAATCAGTGCCGGAAAGAGCCAGAACTCTTATCGTGGTCTGGTACGTGTGGCTCAGAAAGCAGACAATGCCCGTAATTACAGCCAGTGTGACTCTTTGTTGCTGGGGAGCCAGTGCGGTGCTCATACATTCCCATATATGGATATTCATAATGAGACTGCTGTGGTGGAACATGAGGCGACAACCAGCAAGATCAGCGAAGACCAGTTGTTTTATTGCAATCAGCGCGGTATTCCTACGGAAGACGCTATTGGGTTGATTGTCAATGGATATGCAAAAGAAGTACTGAATAAACTTCCAATGGAGTTTGCGGTAGAGGCACAGAAGCTGCTGGCTATTTCTTTAGAGGGAAGTGTAGGATAAATGAAGAACTAAGAATTTAATAGAATTATGTTAGAGATAAAAGACTTACATGCCAGTGTCAATGGCAAAGAAATATTGAAAGGTATTAATCTAAGCATAAAGAAAGGTGAAGTTCATGCTATTATGGGACCCAACGGTTCCGGAAAGAGTACCCTTTCGTCTGTGTTGGTAGGCAATCCGGCTTTTGAGGTAACGAAAGGTTCGGTGACCTTTGAAGGAAAAGATTTGTTGGCTTTGAATCCTGAGGATCGCAGCCATGAGGGTCTGTTTTTGTCTTTCCAATATCCGGTGGAGATTCCCGGAGTCAGTATGGTGAACTTTATGCGTGCGGCGGTAAACGAGCAGCGTAATATAAAGGCCTTCCTGCATTAACAGCCAGTGAGTTCTTGAAGCTGATGCGCGAGAAACGGGCTGTGGTAGAATTGGATAATAAATTGGCAAACCGTTCGGTAAACGAGGGATTCAGCGGTGGTGAGAAGAAGCGCAATGAGATCTTCCAGATGGCTATGCTGGAGCCTAAGTTGAGTATTTTGGATGAAACGGATTCCGGTCTTGATATTGATGCGTTGCGTATTGTAGCCGAGGGTGTGAATAAACTGAAGACTCCCGAAACAAGTTGTATCGTCATTACACACTATCAACGGTTGCTGGATTATAATCAAACCGGATATTGTACATGTATTGTATAAAAGGACGTATTGTAAAACTGCGGGTCCGAATTGGCTTTGGAACTGGAAGAGCGTGGTTACGACTGGATAAAAGCCGAGTTGGGAGAATAATATTGGATGCCTAAAGAAGAAAGTGATTATGAGAGCAGAACAACAATATATTGATCTCTTTTTCTCAATGTGAGGCGATGATTTGCCAGCATAGTGCCGAGGTGCTGAACGCTCCCCGTGCGCAAGCTTTCGCAGATTTCGAAAAATTAGGTTTCCCTACCGCAAGCAGGAAAAGTATAAATACACGGATGTGAGCAAATTGTTCGAGCCGGATTATGGTTTGAATTTGAACAGACTCGACATTCCGGTGAATCCGTATGAAGTGTTCAAGTGCGATGTACCTAATATGAGTACCGCTTCTTTATTTTGTAGTAAATGATGCTTTTTATCGTAAAGTTTTGCCGAAGGCGCAATTGCCGGAAGGAGTGTTGCTTGGCAGCTTGAAAGAGCTGTCTGAACAATATCCGGCTTTGGTCAAGCAGTATTATGGCAAGTTGCAGATACTTCCAAGGATGGTGTGACCGCCTTCAATACTACTTTTGCCCAGGATGGCTTTATGCTGTATGTGCCGAAAGGCGTGGTGGTGGACAAACCCATTCAACTGGTGAATATATTGCGTGCTGATGTTAATTTTATGGTGAACCGCCGTGTGCTGGTTGTGCTGGAAGAAAGTGCGCAGCTCGTCTGTTGATTTGTGATCATGCCATGGATAATGTAAATTTCCTTTCTACTCAGGTTATTGAGGTCTTTGCAAAAGAAAATGCTATTTTCGATCTTTATGAACTGGAAGAAACCCATACCAGCACAGTGCGTTTCAGTAACCTCTATGTGAACCAGGAGGCAGACAGTAATGTGCTTTTGAATGGTATGACTTTGCATAACGGTACTACGCGTAATACAACTGAAGTAACTTTGGCCGGACGTGGAGCTGAGATCAATTTGTGTGGTATGGTCATTGCCGATAAGAATGAACAGGTGGACAATCATACTTTCATTGACCACAAGGTTGTTGATTGCACTAGTAATGAGCTGTTTAAATATGTATTGGATGATCAGGCGACAGGTGCGTTTGCCGGAAAAGTATTGGTACGTGAAGGAGCACAACATACTAATTCCCAACAAACCAACCGCAACCTCTGTGCTACTCGTGATGCCCATATGTACACTCAGCCGCAACTGGAAATTTATGCGGATGACGTAAAGTGCTCTCACGGAGCTACTGTCGGTCAGCTAGATGAAAATGCGTTGTTCTATATGCAACAGCGTGGTATCAGTCTGAAGGAAGCACGTTTATTGCTTATGTTTGCTTTTGTCAATGAAGTAATAGATACGATCCGCCTGGATGCATTGAAAGACCGTTTGCATTTGTTGGTGGAAAAACGCTTCCGTGGTGAGTTGAATAAATGTCAGGGATGTGCGATATGTAAATAGGACGTCATGTAGATATACAAAAAATAAGAGAAGATTTTCCGATATTAGATCGGGAGGTGTATGGAAAGCCGCTTATTTATCTGGATAATGGGGCTACCACTCAGAAACCGCGCCAAGTGGTTGAAGCCATAACCGATGAATATTATTCGGTCAATGCCAATGTGCATCGTGGTGTGCATTTCTTGTCTCAGCAGGCTACCGAGTTGCATGAAGCTTCTCGTGAGACTGTACGTCGTTTTATCAATGCACGCAGTAGCAATGAAATCGTGTTTACACGGGGCACGACGGAGAGCATCAACCTGTTGGCTTCTTCTTTTGCCGACAGTCAGATGAAGGAAGGAGATGAAGTGATTGTTTCTGTCATGGAGCATCACAGCAACATTGTACCTTGGCAGTTGCAGGCTGCGCGTAAAGGAATCGTGCTGAAAGTGATTCCCATGAATGACAGGGGAGAACTGTTGTTGGATGAATATGAGAAACTCTTTTCGGAACGGACCAAACTGGTGAGTTTCGCTCATGTAAGTAATGTGTTGGGCACTGTCAATCCAGCGAAAGAGATGATTGCGACTGCCCATGCACACAGTGTTCCCGTTTTGATTGATGGAGCGCAGAGTGTTCCTCACATGAAAGTGGATGTTCAGGATTTGGATGCTGACTTTTTTGCTTTCAGCGGACATAAGATATATGGGACCTACCGGGGTGGGAGTGCTTTATGGAAAGGAAGAGTGGCTGGATAAACTTCCACCTTACCAAGGGGGAGGCGAGATGATACAAAGTGTCAGCTTCGAGAAAACGACTTTTAATGAATTACCGTTTAAGTTTGAAGCGGGAACTCCCGATTATATCGGCACTACTGCTTGGCAAAAGCGTTGGATTATGTATCTGCCCTCGGTGTGGAAAATATTGCCACCCATGAGCATGAACTGACACAATATGCTATGCAGCGTCTGAAAGAAATAGACGGGATGCGTATCTTCGGAGAGGCCGGTAACAAGAGCAGTGTCATTTCTTTCTTGGTAGGAAATATTCATCATTTGGATATGGGTACGTTGCTTGACCGCTTGGGCATTGCTGTGCGTACCGGGCATCATTGCGCACAGCCTTTGATGATTCGTATGGGGATTGAGGGAACTGTACGTGCTTCTTTTGGTTTGTATAATACTAAAGAAGAGATAGATGTGCTGGCTGCCGGTATTGAGCGTGTCAGCAGGATGTTTTGATTTCTCCAAACGAAAAAGTCGCCTGTCATTGATAAACATTATATTAATGGCAGGCTTTTTTGTATAACAAGAATCAGCGTGACTTCACACAAGATTAGGAGAAACTTCTCACAAGATTTGCCTCATCTTGTAACAAGATATCAGGCATCCTGGTTTCTTGCGTCTTTTATGTTCTTTTTTGTGGGCATATTCCTCTTCCGGTGGAAAATATGCTCTTCCCGAAGAATTGCCCCAAAAATCCTTCAAAAGTTTCAGCCTTTTCGTAAACTCCCTGTTCATGCGCTTTCCGGCTGAAGGATTTTTCCAGGCTGAAAGATTTCGAGGTATCAATTCTTCAGCCAGAATGCCGATGAACAAAGCGTTTGTGGAGAGGCTGAAACCTCTGAAGGAAAAAATAAGTGTTTTGCTATGTGTATATAAAGAAACAGGAGAAACAACAGGACGTATTAATAAAAGCTCTTGATGTTTTTTTAATATGTTCTGTTGTTTTTAAAAAAGGGGCAGATGTTTTGAAGTTTCCTGTTGTGAAGTGTGAACATATACTGATGTATAGGCTGAAAGATATATCATGTTTCAGCCGGAAGATATATAATCTTACACCTGTAACATTCTATTCATTCATTGGAGAATTTTATCACTTCTGAAAAGAGTGTATTGGGGGTAACAGGTAATACGATATAAAAGCAGGGGGCTACATTCATCACGAGTGCGGCCCCCTTTTGGTATTATTTATATTAAGGTAAAAAGAGAGAGTTTATTTGCCATAATCATCATATAACATCAGCAAATGTGATGAACTCCAACTGAAGTGGGGAGCTTTTAACAATTCACCGGTGTGTGTGCCATAGTTTTCATGTATCGGTGCTCCTTCTTTCAAACCTTGCAGACGGTCGAATACCTGGAGGTATATTCATCCGCCATCTTGTTATATCCATAGTTGCGCAGACCGCGGATAGCGAAATAAGTTTGATCCAACCAGATAGGGCCACGCCAATAGCCACGTGGGTTATACTTCGGGTTGTCTGCTGCTACTGTGGGGAAGGGAATGTAGGTAGAGAACTTGGCTGTATCGGTCAGCAGGGGCAACATGGCTTTACCTGATCGGCAGTAGCTACTTCTGTCCATAACGGAGTATATGCTTCGCATCCCGGTTCCTGTATAAAGCTTCCGTCCTTTAAACGGCGATCGAAGAAGAAACCTTTTTCTTTGTCGAAGAAATAATCGGCTACTTGGCTACTGTAATCCGGACCGTCAAAAGTAACTCCCAGAATACTTGCAAATTTCTTTAATAGTTTACATTCCAAAGCCAGATAAGCATTTAAATCAACACTTTCCTGATCCATGCTCCATGCATCCTCAGCCCCGTTATTTTTCAGCATCTTGGCATCATCAAAACGGATGGCATTATCCATACCGCTTTCCCAAGCTGCTGCTTCCAATGTGCCATCGGTAGAACCGTATTCACACATACCGTTGCGGTTATGGTCACGCTTGTTATACCACCATTTGTAATAGGCCATCAATTGTGGATACATTTCACTGATGAACGCCGTATCATTGGTATGGGTGAATATTTCGTCTACCGCCCATGATACGAGAGGAGGTTTGCTGTCGCGTGCATTATTTTCGGCAGGATCGGTATAGATACAGTCTATAATCATACCGTCAGGCTGCTGGTAGTCAAACATGGCACGAATGTTGTCCTTGGCCAATTCCGGATCGAATTTTGCCAGAGCAGCAGAGAAACGCCAAGTGTCCCAGGCCCAGAATCCTACGAAGTAGTATGCGGCATGGCTCGGAACAATTCCTTCGTGGAGCAATCCGCCGCGGTGGGTACGCCAGTTGCTGATAAGTGTAACAACTGCTTTCACGGCGATACGGTCATACTCAGGTTTCATATCTTTGCGCAGAATCTTGGTGAGATAACCTTCCCAGCGTTCTTTGTTGGCTTTGAGTCCTTCCTGCGGATTGCTGAGAGCCAATTGTGCTTTTTGTAATCCGGCAGAAAGTTCTTTTTCTCCGGTATAGAAAGAAATGGCTACGTAGGTGTCGTGTTCGCTGCCATTGATTTTTGCTTGGTAATTATTGTCAGTGCCCTTTACGCTAACATCCGGGGTAAAAGTTAATGCTACAATCTCACCGGAGGGATGACGGGCGATGACGGTATTTTGGTCTGTTTGGACTTGTATCTCTTTTCCCCATTGGCTGGCAGTTAAGGAGAGTTCCTTCCCTGCATCGGAGTGAATGCGGAGCAATGCGGTAGAAGCATCTAAAAATTCAGGCGTTGAATGATTTTACCTTCCTCTGAACTTGCCGAAAGATATAACTCTCCCGGGAAATAACAAGTGGAATCCGGAGTAAATATAACATTCGCCTGATCGGCATATCCTACCGTGACAGCCGATTGTGCCATCCATTGGCGTCGGTTCATATCCAGACTGAACGGGCCACAGAAACCGTTCACCCAGTGATCTTTCTGCGGAAGGGTAAATCCCATCCAGGAACCGGCGTCTGTGAACCAACCCCGGCAACGTGTCAGTGTATCGGGAGTATAGGCTATATCCAGTATGTTATTGAATTCATATCTTTTGCCTGTGGGGATGTTCTCACTGGCAGGGTTACAGGCGGCTGTGAAGCCTGCAACTACTGCTGTGAGAAGAATGATTTTGGTAAATTTATGTTTCATGTTATTTCGTTATTTGAAGATCGTTTCATCACAGATTATTCAGATTAATACAGATGCAATCATTCACGAATTGAAATTCAATCTGCGAGAATCTGTATAATCTGTAGTGAATCAGAATTTTTAAAACCATTTCTTATGCGCTTTTTCAGCAGCATCGTCTTGATTGCTCAAAGGTTGCATGGTAAAGCTGTATTGCCATTCGTGCGGAGTGATGGTATATTCCGGATGTACTTGCGCTCCCCAAGTATTATCTCCACCTACCCCCATGTGACGGTGGTCGATGTTTAACCATACCATGTCTTTCTTCATAATACTTCCACCATGACGGCGTTCTGTATTGAATGCTACATAGTCAATATCCTCCAACGGGAAATTCCATGCACTGACATTCAGCGGTTCCTCACCTGTGATTAACAGGCCTTCCCCTGCTTTATTACGCAATGCAACCCATCGTACATCGGTTTTGTTGCCGGTTTCCTGTGCACGGACATACGGATGGAATTGTTCCCATACTGTAGCGGTATAGAGTCCGATAGGATAACCCGTCTTGCGGTCTGCATAGTTTTCTTGTGGCCCGCGGCCCAGCCAGGTCATCACATCATATTCTGCCGGAAGAATCATACGCATACCCAGACGTGGCATTTCAGGAAGGGCTTTGTTGCCGGGTACAAAGTGCATACTTACTTTGACAGCTCCATTGGGGCGTACCTGATAGATGGTCTGCAAAGTTGATTCTTGTGCTTCCAGTTTATAATTTACAGTAACGGTTGCCAGTTTCTTGTTTGAATCTTCTTTTAAATCGATACTTTGTAACTTGGCGTTCTTGCCTGCAAATTTCCAGATGCCGCAACGCTCCAGATGGTTGTTGGCAACATCATTGTCGGTTAATGCACGCCAGAAATTGGGTTGTAATCCTTCTTTTATCAGATTCTTTCCGTTGTATAAGAGTTCTGTCATTTCACCATCAGCAGTAGAGAATGCGATACGGAAGTTCTCCCCTGTCAAGGTGATAGCATCCGGAGTACGTTCGGTATTTATAGTTTTGTCTACTAGTTCCCGGGCAGTCCATGTAGCATTCAGCAGCCGTTCTCCTTCCGGATTCAGTTGCCATTGCTCCATGGCTACCTGATGTCCCTTTGGAACTAATGGGGCTTCCTTTTTGGTAAATGCTTCCAATTTCAGGAAATATTCTTTCCATCGTTAGGAATCAAGTTCATCGGGATAGTAATGAAGGCAGAAGAACGGGCAGTCATTGTCGGGAAATCCATTTCACCGCTTTGTACAGCTTTTCCGTCTGTTTCTACAGTCCAGTGTAGTTTGTAATCCTCCAAGCCGATAAATCATGCCAATTAGTCACTTTGATTTGCTTGGTGGTAAAGGCAACCGGCTCAAAATGAATGTATTGATATACTTTTTTTACTTCCCAGATGTGTGGATGAAGTGAACGGTCTGCCGCTACCAGTCCGTTGGCACAGAAGTTGGAGTCATTAGGAACACCTACAAAGCCATATCGCCTCCGTAAGCCCAAATCTTATTGCCGTTCTTGTCTTTGATATCAAGGTGGCGTCAACCCCAGTCCCATATGAAGCCACCTTGCAGTTGGTCATATTTATAAATCAAATCCCAATAGTCTTGTAGATTACCTACACTGTTACCCATAGCGTGGGCATATTCACATAGAATCATCGGGCGGGCATCACGCTGGTTTACATGGCGGCGCAGGGACCAGATGCGTGCATACATCGGACAGTAGATGTCAGATTTGGCATCATAACCACCTCCCTCATATTGTACAGGGCGAGTAGGATCGAATTTCTTGGTCCAGTCATATAACGTTTCAAAGTGTTTTCCGTAGCCGGACTCATTTCCCATTGACCAAGTGACAATGGCGGTGATATTGCGGTCTCGCAGCACCATGCGGCTCATGCGTTGCATAAACGGTACTTCCCAATCGGATTATTAGCCAGTGTGCCATCTTTATGCGCCTGCATACCATGGCTTTCAATGTTTGCTTCATCTACCAGATACAAACCGTATTCGTTACACAATGCATACCATTCATAGCGGTTGGGGTAATGGCAAGTGCGTACAGCATTCAGGTTGAATTGCTTCATCAACTGAATGTCTTTTATCATGCTTTCTACGGTAATGGTACGACCATGATGCGGATCGTGTTCATGGCGGTTTACTCCTTTAAACAATACGGCTACCCCATTTATTATTTGCATGCCGTTACGCATTTCCACAGAACGGAAACCGAAAGGCTGTGTGAATGATTCCAATGCTTTTCCTTGAGCATCGTAGGTACTGACTACCAATGTATAGAGATTGGGTGTTTCGGCATTCCAAGCAATATGGCCGGGAACAAGTGTTTCTGAGCGAATAAAGTATCTGTAACAGAAGTTATTTCCTTTTTATGCTGATAAATTACATTGCCTTTGTCCATAATCTTCACTTCCACAATTCCTCCCGGATGAGGCTTGTGGAGTGTGATATCCAGATTAAAATCTCCGTCTTTATAACCATTTGTCAGACCGGCTACCAGTTTGAAGTCTTGTACACGGCTTTGAGGGCGGGCATAGAGATACACATCGCGTTCAATACCGCTATATTTCCAGTAATCCTGATCCTCCAGGTAGGAACCATCACTATAACGGAAAACTTTAACGGCCAGTTTGTTCTTCCCGGTTTTTAAGAACGGAGTAATATTAAAATGAGCCGGAAGACGGCTGTCTTCACTGTATCCTGCCAATTCACCGTTAACCCAGCAATAAAAAGCGGACTCAACTCCTTCAAAATCAAGGAAAATATCCATTCCTTTCCAATGGGCCGGTACGGTAAATTCACGTACGTATGCACCTACCGGATTGTAATCGGTTGGAACATGAGGCGGATTGGCAGGGAAGGGGTAGGCTACGTCAGTATAGATGGGGGAGTCAAATCCTTGCAGTTCCCAGCTTCCCGGAACCTGTATGTCTTTCCAGCGTTTGGTGTTGTACCCCATTTTATAAAAATCTGTCGGGCATTCCTCATTGTTTTTAGAGAATAAAAACTTCCAGGTTCCGTCTAGTGAAATGCGGCGTTCTGTGGCGGGGTTTACTGCAAAACGTTGGGCGGCAGGTAAAGCTTGTTGTTTCAGTGCATTGGCCTCATTCGTATAAGGAATGAAATGGGCATGGGCAGGTTCACGATTTATTTCATTTATTTGCGGATTTTGCCAGGGCACGTTTTCACCCCAGGCAGAAGCACAAACAAACAACAGTGTAAGAAAAGTATTAAGAGAGTGTTTCATGGTTATTGTTATTTTAAATAGAACAGAAAAGAGTCACAAGAAAAGGTACGCTGAAGTCCACTACAAAGCCGTGAAATATAGAAACCACTACGAAGCTTTGACCGGAATAGCGGGTGATGATGGGTAATGTTGTATCCATCGTAGTGGCTCCTCCAGCCGAAATAGGGGCCAGGTTACCAAACCAACGTACTAGCAATGGGGCAAAAAGCAAAGTGATAATCTCACGTGTGATATTGGATAATAATGCAATGGTTCCCAACTCCGGACCTTTATATTCTGTAATAAAGATACTGGATAGAGAGTAATAGCCGAAACCGGCACCTACTGCCATACAATCTGTTACTGAGCGATGCGAGAGAAACAGACTGACCACTGCGCATCCTGCCAGTGTTCCCAATATGGTCATGACCGGTAGAAAGATCAGGCGAGGATTTAATGACCGGAAATTACGTAAGGTCTGTGGATCATTACCTACACTGACTCCTACACTGAACATTAACGCACACAATGCGTAGAAACTTAGCTTACTTTGTGTAAAGTCGTATGGAATAAGGTGATATACCCCACAAAGAGCTCCTAGTACAAAGAATCCGACGATAATCAAACTTCCTTTCATACTTGTCCCTCCTTATTTCTTTTGTAAAGTACATACCATAAAGCCCATGCTGCCGTAACACTGCCCAGCACTGCTGCCAAGGTGATGACAATGGCTTCCAACCTATAGTGTGCAGACCATTGATAATTTTCTGATTACCGCCTACATCTATACCCAATAAAAAGAGTAGCAACCAAATAAGAACGGTGATGACTTTGTGTATTCCTGAAAGCTTCTGCTTGCGAAGCAGGAAGCCGAGGAGCATCCCCGTGAGCATTAATCCAATAATTGTAAACATATCTATGTCGTTTTATTTATAGGCAAAGATACTTCATTTTTAGATTACAAGGCGGTATCACTGTAGCGAAAACCGCCCTGTTGCCTAATTATATCTAACCAAAAAAGAAAATACTTATTTTAAGGCATCATTAGCATTCAGCTCTGTAAGAGGAGTGGGGTAGAATGAATTTTTGTCTTCATTGAAGCCTGTTCTTCCGGCAGCTTGCAAGGCTGAGGATAGTTTGCCCCAACGGCGGAGATCATACCAACGATAGTCTCAAGAGGGAATTCAATCATGCGTTCATGTTCAATTTGCGCGCGGACTGCTTCTTGAGAAGTACCTGCCATGGGTGGCATATCCCCGTGAACGCTTCTTACTTCATTGATTAAAGGAATAGCCTGTTCGGGATGTCCCTGCTCATTCAATGCTTCGGCCTTCATTAACAGTACGTTGGCATAACGCATCAAAGGAACATTGATAGCGGAATAGTTTTGGTTTAAACCTTCATAGGTCGAGGGCATGAATTTACGGAAGGCTACGCGTTCTTTGTTGTCGAACCAGTCATTATAGTCGTAGCCATAGACACGTCCGTTACCATCGTTATAATAGTCACAATTAAAAAATAATGTTGCATACATACGCGAGTCATAACGTCCTGTAGTAGCCGTTTCCCCTTCTTTTTTGAATTCACTAATCAATGTTTGACTGGGAAGAATCTCATCCCATCCCCCAAGTTCGGAAACACCGATCCATCGATGGAACTGAGTACGATAAGTAGCTCCGTTTGCAGAACTCATAGAGAATTGAATTTCAAAAATCGATTCTTTACTGTTCTTATTATCCCCGCTGAACATAGTGCTGAAATTATTAACCAGTTCATATCCTTTTACTTGGTTGAATGCTTCTATAGCACTGGCCAGATAAGAGTCTTTGTTGGTTGCCTCTTCATAGGCGCGTGTCAGATAGGCGAAACCAAGATATGCATAAGCAGAACCGCTTGTGGCACGGCCTACATTATCAGCGTCACGTGTTGCAGGCAGACTGGTTGCACGTTTCAAGTCTTCAATGATGAAATTCCATGCATCCTCACGGGAAGAAAGGGGCTTGCTTAATTCAGCCGGGTCAGTGATATATTTATCACGAACTATGATTTCTTTCCAGTTCAATAAAAGTTGCATGTGGTAATAAGCGCGGATAAAGTAGCCTTCATTGACCAATTGTTCGCGTGTTGCTGCGTCTATATTCTCATCGGGTATTTCTGCGGTTTTTTCAATTACCTGATTAGCAAAACTAACGCCTTTATAGTAACATTGCCAGTAATAACTGAACTGAGAGTTACCATTGGTGTAGGTATAGTTGCCTAATTCCACCCAGTTCGGGTAATTCAGAGCATCGCTTCCTAATTGGATAATATCTTCACGATAGGCTTCCACCGGCCATTTGATTTCCGGGAAAGACCACATGTCACCCGAATAAGTCATCAGGTAAAGTTGGGAGTATGCGGCGGCAATTCCGGCTTCAGCATCAGACTGGTTGCGCCAAAAACTGCTTGATGTCAACTGGTCAGGAGATTCTACCGTGAGATAATCGTCACAAGCGCTAAATAAACTTGCAATGCAGATACTTGCTATGTATAATAGTTTCTTCATTTTCTTATTACTTTAAAGGATTAGAATGTAAGTTGAGCTCCAACGGTGAATGAACGGGTAAACGGATAAATCAATTTATCAACACCGGTATTCAACACACTGGCACGAGAGAATTCAGGATCTATACCATCATAGCCTGTGATAGTGAACAAGTTTTCACCACTTACATAGAAACGCAGTTTCTCAATATAGAATTTCTGCATGAGCGATTTGGGCAAAGTATAACCTAACTGTGCCTGACGCAGACGGACAAAATCACCGTTTTCAAGGAATCTGTCTGATTCTTTCATGTTGCCGTTCGGATCTTGATATACTGCGCGGGGAACATCCGTATTTCTATTGTCAGGAGTCCATGCATTCAATGTAGACTTCAGCATATTTGATTTAGAGTTCATTCCTTCATAGAAATATTTGTTTCCGTTATACAATTTGAAGTTCCATGCGCTGCCAAGTACGATTGAAAGGTCAAATCCTTTATAGCCGAATGACAGATTTAAGTTCGCTTCCAATGTCGGGATACCTGAACCACAGTATTCTTTGTCACCGGCGTCTATGCTTCCATTACCATCTAAATCTTTAAAACGGATATCACCCGGTTGGGCATTAGGCTGTAATAATTGTCCATCCTTGTTTACATGGGCATTTACTTCATCCATACTTTGGAAGATACCGTCTGTTCTATAAAGATAGAATGCACCGATAGGTTTGCCCACTCTGGTTTCTGTCGGGAAATGCTCCGTTCCATATTTCAATCCTTCACCCTGAAGAACTTGGTCTGCATCTGACAATTCAACCACTTTATTTTTGGTGGTGCTCATATTGAAACCGATATTGTAATCAAAGTCTTTTATAGCATCTCCCCAGTTTAATTCAAATTCGAAACCGGTATTGCGTATCTTTCCGACATTCAGGGTGGGATTAGTCATACCTGCTGAAGGAGGTAAAACTTTTGTTATCAACAGGTCTTCTGTTTGGTTATAGTAGTAGTTTAATGTACCGGTTAATTTGCTGTTAAAGAAGCCGAAGTCGAAACCAATATTTTTGGTATCCGTTGTTTCCCATTTCAAAGAACGGTTTTCCAATCCGCGAGCGATACTTCCTGCCCATGCGTTATCACCGTTGCCTTTCACGTATCCTTGATACATTTCATTGTATGTACTAATCAGCGCAAGGAAGTCATAATATCCCAAAGCATTTTCATTACCCAAACGTCCCCAACTGACACGAAATTTCAAATTGTTCAGTGCAATGTCTTTCGGGAAGAATTCTTCCTGACTGATTCTCCAGCCTAATGCCACTGACGGAAAGCAGCCCCAACGGTTGTCTTTACCAAACTTGGATGAACCGTCATAACGTACAGTTGCCTGTACCAGATAGCGGTCATTATAATTATAGTTCAGTCGGCCGAAGAAAGAAGCGCGGTTATATTTCCATTTTGTTCCGCTACCATCAAATGTGCCACCTGCTCCTGCACCTACAGTTGAGAAAGATGGATCAAGAAATCCGCCCGGAGTTTCACTGGTTACCAATTTTCCGTCTTCTACTTTATAAACAGTGGTTTTACCTTCTACCCAACAGAATTCCATGTATATTTGCGAGCAGTCATGGAAGTACCTGCCATTGCATTGACGTTGTGTTTTCCAAATGTCTTATTAAAACTTAATACATTTTCCCATACATGTTCTTCCCAGTATCCTGTGGTTTCACTATGATAAGGATAGTCACGTTTGGCTTTTGGGTCGGCAACATAAGCCGGAGTATGATAAGTCTGACGCTGGTGTTCACCTCTGTATGCATAGCTTGTCTTGAAATTCAGCCATGGGGTGAAGTTCATAGTCAAGGCAACATTGGCTGTGGTATGATATTTTTTGTCTGTAGATTTTTCATAATGCTGGTCAGCCATAACATTACGGTTACTGGGCAGGTCATCAAAGTCACTTAAGCCGAAGCCATACTCTCTTGTATCATCATAGATAGGAACAAGCGGAGAAATCATGTACATTTCTTTAATGGAATATTCCGGTTGTTTGCTATCTGTAAATTTGAAAGCGATATTTGCATCTATATCAAAGATATATTTATTCATATGGAGTTTCAGACGGGCATTGTCTTGGCGATAGTTGTTACCTAGAAAAATTCCTTTTTCGTCGGCATGATTGTAGGAGAGTGAATACTGGGCGTTTTCGGAACCGCCACGGATACTAAACATATAGTTTTGTGAAACACCACTCCTTAGCATGGCATCTTGCCAGTCTGTATCTATTCCTGTGTTTTTATTTACAAATGCAGGCATAGTAACCTCTGTATCATTGGGATACTGGTTCATATAGTTCTGATACATTTGTTTATGAACACTTTTGTATTCTTCGGCATTTAGCAGTTCCAGCTTTTTTGCTACGCTTGTAAAGCTTACATAAGTACTGAAATCAATTTTCATGTCACCTTTTTTACCGTTTTTGGTAGTTACGATAATGACACCATTTGCAGCAACCGAACCATAGATAGCAGCGGCTGCACCATCCTTCAGTACTTCCATTGACTGAATATCTTGCGGATTCACATTTTCAATATCACCGGGAAAACCATCAATGATATAAAGAGGTTGGTTATCACCAAACGTTTTGACACCACGGATTTTAACCTGCACACCTGCACCGGCATTACCACCAGCTTCATAATGTTTACACCTGCAATCTTACCTTGCAATGCTTCTGCAGGGTTGGTTGTGGTGCGCTTTACCAAATCGTCTACATCTACTGAGGAAATAGCACCGGTCATATCACTTTTCTTCATGGTACCATAGCCCACTACTACAACTTCATCCAGCATCTCAGTATCTTCTTTCAAAGTCACCCGGATGTTTGTCTTTCCGTTTACAGGGACTTCTTGTGTTGCATAGCCCACATAAGAAATAATAATAGTGGCTTTGGGGGATACGCTTAATGCAAAGTTACCGTCAAAGTCTGTGATGACCCCGTTGGTTGTACCTTCTCTACTACACTGGCACCAATAATAGGTTCGTTGGCAGCATCAGTAACCAGACCAGTCAGTTGAATCGTCTGTGCTAATGCACCGAAAGGAGTCATAAAAGCAAAGAGTAGAATCAATAGTATGATTCTTTCCTTGAAATAATTCTTTTTACTCATGTGAATAAATTTTAAGGTTAATAATTGTTTTTCACATCGCTAAGTAATAGGTTGTATGTGCAAATTCCTAATTATTATACCCTACAAATGAACTACAATGAATAAAAAAACTCTCTTTTTTAATCTACAAATATAAATGTAATATATTGATATATAGTGTTCTATATAAAGAGATAATATCTACAAAATGCTGTTTAATAAAAACTATAAAAATATAGGTTCTTTAAATATTTTGTAGATAGTCTGTCAAGTCATCCTCCGAAGATAAGTTTAGAGATTTACGTAAACGATATCGATTCATGTTGATTGTTTTGGGAACATTTCCTGTGAGCATTGAGATTTCTTTGGTAGATAGATTTACCCGTAATAAAGTAGCTAGATATTTTTCTCCTTGTGTTAAATTAGGATGCCGTTCGGATAGCCGTTGAAGGAACTCCTGGTTCTTTTCTTCAACATTCATCAGCAAGGTGCTGTTCGTTTTATCTCCATTCTGATATTGGCTGATGAAGGCATTGACTTTCTTCAGATGAGGAATCAATGCTTGTTGGTCCATCTTATATCCTTGCTTTATCATTTCTCTGATTTTCTCTAGCAATTCATTACGGCTATGCAGGAATACAGCAAACTGGTAGCTCCTGACGACTGTTGTCTAATGCACTTTGGACAGATTTTAATTCGAGTTCTTGCTGTCGTACTTTAAGTTCTGCCAATTCATGTTCCGATTGCTCCAGATTATAGCGGGCAACCATTAACTGCATATTCTTTTTGCGTTTATACCATTGGTATAGAAATATACTGAGTACTATCAATGAGATGAATATGATTACTAGTACAAACAGATTCCGTTTCAGCAGTTCTATTTTATAAGCTTGTTCTCTTAGTTCTGCTTTCCTTTGTTGGTTTTGATATTGTTTATGGGAAATTTCCTGTTCTACGATGCGTAATTTACTTCCACTTTGCAACTCTTTGCTGAGAGTATATAGTTGCATCAGCATTTATAAGCGTTTTTATGGTCTCCAAGGGCATCGTATACCCAAGATAAATATTCGTAATTATCACAAATCAGTTCTTTGGCACTAATGGAAGAAGCGACTTCGTATGCTTTTTGTAAAGCCATCAAAGCATTGTTGTATTGCTTTGCATAGAAGTATTGCTTTCCCATATTGTTATAGTTTTCCCCTAATGACCATTGAGAATTCAAGTTCTTGTTGATGACAATGGCCTCATTAATTAAACTTAGCTTTTCATTAAAATCACCCTCATATAAGCATAAATTATTCAAATTGGCGGATATCCCTCTTAAATTTTTCTGACTGCGGTTTATTGTAAGGGCTTGTTTAAGGAATTGTTCAGCTGTTTTGAACTCATTCATGGAATAATGGATGATGCCACGATCATTGTAGCATAGTGCGATAGAAATGGAATCTCCGATGGATTTAAAAATTGAGATGGCTTTCTCACTCATTTCGATCGCTTTGTTGTAGTCGGTCAGTTTGCAATAGAGTGCTCCTATCAGTGCGTAAATTTGTCCATTCAACTCTTTATTGGTAGGAGTTGCATACTCCAAAGCGTCATATAGATTTTTAATGCTCACATCAAAATTGCCTAATAGCTTTTCTGCCTGACTGTAATAGAACATTGCTTCAGCTTTTTGATTATTTTGCCTTTCTTCAGGAAATAATTCAATTACCTTGGCAGCATAGTAACTAGCCTGCTTCGGATTATTGTATAAGGCATCAACCGACTTTTTAATCAGTGTCTCGGCTTCTTGTTGCCTATTACGGGCATGAACCCATGAAAGGTTCAACAGGCAAAGGAGGATATATATAGGTAGGTTGTTTTTCATAATCAAGCGTATTTTGCAAAAATAGTGATTTTCTTTGTAAAAAGACACTCTTGTTTCTCTTTTAAAAGAATATCTTTGCAAGCAACAATAAAGATGAACTATGTTATTACCTTATTTGAATAAAGACCTGATAGAAGCCGGTTGTGATGAGGCGGGTAGGGGATGTCTGGCAGGATCTGTATATGCAGCTGCTGTTATTTTACCTGTAGATTTTAAGAATGAATTGCTGAATGATTCCAAGCAACTGACGGAGCATCAGCGTTATGCGCTGCGAGAGATTGTGGAAAGGGAAGCATTGGCATGGGCTGTAGGTGTAGTGACTCCTGAAGAGATAGATGAGATAAATATCCTTAATGCGTCTTTTCTGGCAATGCATCGTGCTGTGGATCAATTGAAAATTCGTCCTCAACATTTATTGATTGATGGGAATCGTTTTAAAAAATATCAGGATTTACCGCATACTACAGTGGTAAAAGGAGATGGAAAATATCTGTCTATTGCTGCTGCATCTATTTTGGCGAAAACCTATCGTGATGATATATGAATGGTCTGCATAAAGAATATCCTTTTTATGATTGGAATAGTAATAAAGGTTATCCTACTAAAAAGCATCGTGCGGCTATTCGTGAATATGGAACAACGCCATATCATCGGATGACTTTTAATTTGTTGGGGACAGATCCCCAATTAGAGATTCCTTTCTAATTTAAAGAATATATAGGAGGATGGGATAACTTCTTTGCATTTCATTTTACGTTGTTGAAAATAAGGCGAAGAATCTGTTTGATCCATATGGGTAGTAACAGATTCTTCGTTTCATTTTTTTACAATGGTCTCATGCTGCATATCAATATTTCCCTCGCTGGTAAGAGCGGTGTCCATAAATCGTAATAACCACAAAGCAGATAAATGGCAGGATAAATGAAACATTTACGGCTGGCATATTCCAAATGGTATTCATATCAATAATACTTGCTTGTAAAGGAGGAAGTACGGAACCTCCTAAAATAGCCATAATCAGGCCGGCTGCTCCAAACTTTGCATCATCTCCCAATCCGGTAAGCGCTATGCCATAGATTGTGGGGAACATTAATGACATACAGGCTGAAACAGCTACCAGGCAGTACATACCCCAGATATCCTGGAAGAAGATGACTCCGGCGGTGAAGCAACAACCCGCAATGGCAAGTATGGCCAATAATTTACCTGGGTTGAGGTAGCGTAAGATGAAGGTACAGACAAAGCGGCTGATACAGAAAATAACCATCGCAATGATGTTGTATTCTTGTGACAGCACTTCGGCGGCTTTTTCTTCCATACCTTGTGACATGAACAGATGTGTACCATATTGAATGATAAAGGTCCAACACATAATTTGCGCACCTACATAGAAGAACTGTGCCACGACTCCCTCACGGTAATGATGAATGGAGAAAATACGTTTCAAAGTCGGCCCGAAATTGATGCCGTGGGATTGGTCACCATTTTTAGGCATCTTAGTAAAACGGATAATGAGAAACATCACAAAGATGACAATACCGATTGTTAAATAAGGAGCGATGAGTACGGAAAGATCCGCATCTCTCACTATTGCAAACTCCATCGGATTCAGTTGAGCTCGTTCTGCCGTATCCATTGGATTCAGCTTTGCCTGGATAAAGTTCATGCTACATACATTCCCAATAAAGACCCCATGGGATTGAATGATTGAGCCAAGTTGAGGCGTCGGGTAGCGGTAGCTTCCGTTCCCATGGACAAGATATAAGGATTAGAACTGGTTTCGAGGAAAGAAAGTCCACAAGTCAGGATAAAATAGGCTAGTAGAAACGGATAATAATTGCCGGTCATTTTGGCGGGGAAGAATAATAAGGCTCCTACGGCATAGAGGCCTAACCCTAACAGGATGCCAGCTTTATAAGAATATTTCCGGATGAACATTGCTGCCGGAAAAGCCATGGCGAAGTATCCGCCATAAAAGGCAACTTGTACCAATGCGCCATCGGTAACACTCATCCGAAAGATTTTCGAGAACGCTTTCACCATCGGATTGGTGATATCATTGGCGAATCCCCACAGGGCGAAGCAGCAGGTGACTAATATAAATGGTAGCACGTAGCTGACTCCATCTTTGTGCAGGATGGGTTGATCTGTATCTTTCATTTCTTAAATTAAAGATTGAGAATTAAAAATTAAGAAATGAGAATTGAAAACAAAAAAGGATAGGCATATAACCATTTCTCAATTTTTAATTTTCAATTCTCAATTTATTAACTATTTATAAATAGGTCCGTAAGTTGAGCAAGCCCTGTAGTCAGAACCTTCCTTATCCATACCGAAAGCATTCCATGATGCCGGGCGGAAAATCTTGTCGTCTTCTACATTATGCATACAAACAGGAATACGTAGCATAGATGCCAGAGTAATTAAATCCTGTCCGATGTGTCCATAACTGATAGCGCCGTGGTTGGCTCCCCAGTTGTTCATTACTGAATACACATCACGGAATGCAGGTTTATCGCATAGGCGGGGTACAAACCAAGTAGTAGGCCATGTGGGGTCTGTACGCATGTTCAGTACCTGATGGATTTCCGGATCAATATCTACTGTCCAGCCTTCTGCCAGTTGCAATACTGGCCTAAGCCTTTTACCAGATTAAGACGCATCATGGTGACAGGCATACCGCCTTTAGACAAGAAATTGGAAGAGAAACCGCCTCCACGGAAATAGTCGCGATCTGCCGGATACCAAGTTGTAGCTTTCAGACAAGCTTCTACATCGGCTTCAGTCATTTCCCAGTTAGGTTTCATGCAGGGCTCTCCCGCTTCATTATGCTCTCACCGGTAGCGTCCAGAGTGGTTGCACCAGAATTGATAAGATGGATGATACCGTTTTTAGCCATTCCGGTAAGTTCTTTGCCGGTAACACGTTTCACCGCTTCGGGGCTCCAGTAAGTACGGATGTCGGAGAACATCTGTCCACAACCACTCAGCAGGTGACCGAATAACATGGCAACACCATTGCAAGCATCATTTCGGTAGCCAGAACGTATGCTTCGCGAATACCGTTCCAGTCGAAAGTGGTGTTAAGCAGTGCTTCACTGAAGTCACCGTTTGGTTTCCAGTCAGTCCATTGGCGTTGTCCCTGGAAGCCGGCTGCGATGGCATTATGCCGATAGCTTCTTCTTTGAATCCCATTTCAAGCAATTTCGGGTTGCCCACCATCAAGTCACGCATGATGATAGTCATTTTTACAATAAATTCCCAGTCGGCATCCTTCTCTTCACGGGTTTTGCGCTTTTCGGGACGGTTCTTAAAGTCTTCCCCTTCGTTGGGCTTGCAATATTTTTCAGTCCAGGCCATTGCCTTGGCATATTCTTCATGGTCATAGATTCCTTCTTCCATACGGCGCAGGATCTCAGTTTCGTCCACGCTTTCATTACGTATTCCCAGATATTCCTGGAAAAAGTCAGGATCGACAATAGAGCCGGCGATACCCATGCAGACACTACCGAAAGAAAGATAGCTTTTTCCGCGCATATTGGCTACAGCCATGGCGGCACGGGCGAAACGCAATAGTTTCTCTGCCACATCAGCCGGAATCGTGTTGTCATTCAAATCTTGTACATCGTGTCCGTAAATACCGAATGCAGCAGCCCTTTCTGTGCGTGCCCGGCTAATACGGCAGCCAGATAAACGGCTCCCGGACGCTCTGTACCGTTGAATCCCCAGACTGCTTTCGGCCAGTGCGGGTGCATATCCATTGTTTCGGAGCCATAGCACCAACAACTGGTTACGGTAATGGTGGCCCCTACTCCTTCGCGTTCGAATTTCTCGGCACAAGCAGCGCTTTCGGCTACACGACCGATGGTGCTGTCTGCTATTACACACTCTACGGGGCTTCCGTCACCGTTTTTCAAGTTGGATGAAATCAGTTCGGCAACAGCTTTTGCTAGGTTCATAGTCTTGTCTTCAAGGCTTTCGCGGACACCACCCTGGCGACCGTCGATAGTGGGACGAATCCCGATTTTAGGATACTTTTTCATGATATACATAGATTTTAGTTATTAAATTGAATTTCTTAAATGGACTTCGGTAGGAAGATAAGTTCTTATTTCCTGTCCGGTTAGCACAAATTCTGCGGCTTTCCTCCCCAGCTCTTCCCAGTTGATACTTAGTACGGTGATCCCTTGGTCTATTACCTCGTAGGCAGGAGTGTCATTGTAGGCTATCAGTCCGAAATCTTCTCCGCATTTCAGCCCGGTCGTCCGGCTTTGCTTGATTATATTGACTACCTCTATCTGACGGATTGCAATGTACACTTCTCCTTTGCGGACTTGTATCCGGTCTGTATTTTCCACAATGGCTGAATCAATGTGATAATCCTGACAGAAACAATTGAAATACTGACAACTGCTACGGGGGTGTTTGATGTCTTCGGGAAATAAAAGTACTAGTCTCTGATATTTTCTCAAATGTTCTTTTAATGCGGCCAATGCATGATAAAAGGAATCGTCAAAATCCTGACATACGTATGAATAATCCTTTTTATCGAACTTCCCGAAATCCAACAGCAGTAACTTAGACGAATCTATTTTGTAAAGATGGGGGATAGTTTCTCATTGTCGAAGTTCATCACAATGTATTTGTTGTATCTGCCTATTGATTCACGTAAAATGGTATTGAAAAGTCGTTCATTATATTGATGAAACAATAAATCTACTTTGTAGTTGATGGATAGTTTTTTGATAAAACTATTATATAACGAGTATTTAAAGGGAGAATACTCGTCCAGCAGAAGCAGAATGTTTGTAAGCTTGTTGGTAACGTAGTAACCTTTTCCCGGAGTAGAGTCTATTATTCCCCGGTCTTTTAAATCAATGAATGCTTTGAATACTGTATCCCGCGATACTTGATAGTCACGGCTCAGTTTGTTGATGGACGGTAATGTGCAGTCCGATCTATATTTGCCCATGGAAATCTCCTGACTGAGTAAATCAGCCAGTTGTTTCACTTTAGTGGTCTGCTGTCCAAAGGTAACTTTCATGAACTGTTTAAGGTTTTACACGGACAATGCAAACTGTGCTGAACTGTCCCGATGCAAAGGAATGCAATTTATTCATAAACAGCAAGATAAAATGGTATGTTTTATAACACAAGAATCGATGCTTCTATATCGATTTCCGGAAGAATGTGTAGTACGTACTAATCAAATAATATAATTAGAGTATTTGCCGAAGTATATTAACCGCATTACAGAACAAAAGGGGATAGTCGTGTCTTGCCGGTGCGCCGGATATTGTTTTGCTGGTTTGTGAAATGATTGCCGGGCGTATGAATGCAAAATTGACTCGGGATATGGAATTTAAAGACGGACTGCATTTTATCATCAAACTTCCTTTATAAAAAATAGGTGAAACATTATTCATTGACAGGGCTTTTTTGTACCTTTGCACCCGGAAAAAGCAAGGATAAACTTTAAACAAAATAAGATTATGAGTAAAAAAGCCCTTTTAATGATTCTTGATGGTTGGGGTATCGGCGATCAAGGTAAAGACGATGTAATCTTTAACACTCCCACTCCTTACTGGGATTCTCTGTTGGCAAACTATCCGCACTCTGAATTGCAGGCTAGCGGTGAGAACGTTGGTTTGCCCGACGGACAGATGGGTAACTCCGAAGTAGGACACTTGAATATCGGTGCAGGACGTATCGTTTACCAAGACTTGGTAAAGATTAACCGTGCATGTGCGACAACAGCATAATGAAGAATCCCGAGATTGTTTCCGCTTTCTCTTACGCAAAGGAAAATGGCAAGAATATTCACTTTATGGGATTGACTTCAAACGGTGGTGTACACAGTTCATTCGATCATTTGTTCAAACTTTGCGATATCTCTAAAGAATATGGCATTGAAAATACATTTATCCACTGCTTTATGGATGGTCGTGACACAGACCCGAAGAGTGGTAAAGGCTTTATCGAACAACTGACCGCGCACTGCGAAAAATCAGCCGGTAAAATCGCTTCTATCGTTGGTCGCTTCTATGCTATGGACCGTGACAAGCGTTGGGAACGTGTGAAAGAAGCATACGACCTGTTGGTTGAAGGTAAAGGAAAGCAAGCCGCCGATATGGTTCAGGCTATGCAGGAATCATACGATGAAGGTGTTACAGACGAATTCATCAAACCGATCAATAACTCTACCGTAGACGGTACCATCAAAGAAGGTGATGTGGTTATCTTCTTCAACTATCGTAACGACCGTGCCAAGGAATTGACTGTTGTGCTGACTCAACAGGATATGCCGGAACAAGGTATGCATACTATTCCGGGCTTGCAGTTTTATTGCATGACTCCGTATGATGCATCTTTCAAAGGTGTTCATATTCTGTTCGACAAGGAGAATGTTCAAAATACATTGGGTGAATACCTGGCTGCTAACGGTAAGACTCAACTGCACATCGCAGAAACAGAAAAGTATGCTCACGTAACTTTCTTCTTCAATGGTGGTCGTGAAACTCCGTATGATGCCGAAGAGCGTATCTTGGTTCCATCTCCGAAAGTAGCTACTTACGACTTGAAGCCTGAGATGAGTGCTTATGAAGTGAAGGATAAATTGGTAGAAGCTATCAAGACCCAGAAGTTCGATTTCATTGTTGTGAATTACGCTAATGGTGATATGGTAGGTCATACAGGTATCTATGAAGCTATTGAAAAAGCAGTGAAGGCTATTGACGAGTGTGTAAAAGATACAGTGGAAGCTGCCAAAGCTAATGATTATGAAGTGATTATTATTGCCGACCACGGTAATGCCGACCATGCACTGAACGAAGATGGTACACCTAATACGGCTCACTCTTTGAACCCTGTTCCATTTGTATATGTAACAGAGAACAAGAATGCAAAGTAGAAAATGGGGTATTGGCAGATGTTGCTCCCTCTATCCTGCACATTCTGGGTATGCCTCAGCCTGCTGACATGACCGGACGGGATTTAATAAAATAATGTAGGAAGTATATTTATTTGTCATTCTGAACAAGGTGAGGAATCTGTAATGAAGCATGGATTCGCCACTTTGTCCGGAATGACATTTTAATTTAATAAGAGATGATACAGATAGATGATGTTGTAATCTCCTTTGATGTGTTTCGTGAGAAATTTCTTTGTAATCTCGATGCCTGTAAAGGTGAGTGCTGCATAGAAGGGGATGCCGGCGCACCGGTGGAACTAGAGGAAGTGGAAAAGCTAGAGGAGGTGCTTCCTGTTATTTGGGATGAACTTTCACCCGAGGCCCGGCGGTAATTGATAAACAAGGAGTGGTTTATACAGATGAAGAAGGTGATTTGGTAACTTCTATTGTCAATCATAAAGATTGTGTATTTACCTGCTATGATGAGAAAGGGTACTGTTATTGTGCCATTGAGAAAGCCTTCCGGGCAGGTAAGACCGATTTCTATAAGCCAATCTCTTGTCATCTTTACCCCATCCGTATAGGTGATTATGGCCCTTACAAAGCGGTGAATTACCATCGTTGGGATGTATGTAAAGCCGCAGTGTTATTGGGAAAAAAAGAGAACCTTCCTGTATACAAGTTCTTAAAGGAACCGTTGGTGCGGAAATTTGGTGAAGAATGGTATAAAGAGCTGGAGGTTGCGGCAGAAGAATTGAAGAAAAGAGGAATGATTTAAGCATCTTCGATTTTTATCATTCTTGATTTATTACATTAACCGAAATTTAATACTACGAAAATACCCCATGAAAAGACTACTCTTGTCATGCTGTATTCTATTATGCGCCGTTTCGACCTTGAAGCGCAAGAACAGCCATTAATCAGTCCGGACGATTCTATCCGTAGTTTGGTGGGACGTTTGTTTCCTAATAGCAATCCGAATCTTTCGGCACACATGAACCTGCAATTCTCTACTTCGGGAGTTGCCAACTTTATTGAAGGAGATTTAGAGGATGCCTCTTTTAAACTGAATCGTGTGAAACTGGAGATATTAGGTTCTTTCAGTAAACAATTCTCTTATCATTTCCGTCAGTCATTTAATAAATACAGCAATCCTCACTCGTTGGACAACTTATCCTCTTCCATTGAGTATGCTTGGTGAATTGGAAATGTCTGACCGGTTTACTTTGACCGTCGGGAAACAAGACATTGCTTTGGGTGGTTATGAATATTATGTTAATGCCATCAAAGTCCGCGAGTATAGTGAGTTTAATGATAACATCAGTTGCTATCAGGCAGGAGTAGCGGGAAGATTCAATCTGTCATCCACCAATGAGTTGGTGCTTCAGGTAGTAAATAACCGTAGTGGAGAAAATGATGAAACCTATCTTTACGGTTTGCCACAAGGAGTGGAAAAAGCTAAAGTTCCTGTTCTGTCAACAGTCAATTGGAACGGGTTCTTCTTTGATAACGCGGTACAATTACGATATGCGGCCTCATACGGGCAGCTGGCGGAAGGCAAGAATCTTTATTGTTTTACGGCGGGTAATATTTATGAGAAAGGCCCTGTTATTGCTTATATTGATTTAATGTATTCTCGTGAAGGACTGGATAGCAAAGGTATTATCAGTGATTTGCAAGGTCCTGTTTTAATGACTCCATCTACGGCGCAGAATGCAGAATACTTTACTACGGTGGTGAATTTTGACTATCGTATCCATCCTAATTGGAATCTTTACCTGAAAGGTGCTTATGAAACAGCGGGTATCTATAAAACAAACGGACCTTTTGAGAAAGGACTTTATCGTACTACATGGAATGCGCAGGCTTGTGTGGAATATTTCCCGATGCGTAATAGTGAACTGCTTATTTTTGCTCATTTTTTATATAAAGGGCATCATTTGACCCGGCGTGCGCAGGCTTTGGGAGGTATGAGTCCGGACACGCAACGTATTTCTATCGGGTTGGTTTACTCTATTCCCGTTTTTTGATGTTCCCTATCATATCTTCACTCCGTTCCGTTTGAAATTTCACATGGGTGAAGCAACTGCT
>ENA-OQIM01000105-OQIM01000105.1-human-gut-metagenome-genome-assembly--contig:-NODE-105-length-26443-cov-1.732710_pt1 | contig 26443 bp, 46 predicted proteins | sample MGYA00242579_ERZ504744 | MGnify/ENA primary metagenome ERZ504744 (study PRJEB26092, sample SAMD00036441) | human gut metagenome | host: Homo sapiens | study: EMG produced TPA metagenomics assembly of...
ACTTGCTGACGAGCAGAAAAAAATGGACAATATCCAGAGTAGCATCGAAGAATGCACCAGGTAGTGGAAGATGGTAAGAATGAGATCATTGAAATCCTTAATTCCCGTGCAAACACCAAAGGTAAGGCACAGCGTTTTGATGCATGAAGGAGCAGCTGGATATCCGGAAGCAGGAATCAGTCAGAGGATCCTTCCCTGAAACCCAGGAAGAGGAGCAGCAGTCAGCGATCGATCAGGCACAGAAGGAATACGACACTATCACGAAGGCCATTCAGGAAACCAGAGAAGAAGGCAGCCGTCTTACAAAAGAGATACATGCCATCCAGGAAACCCTTAAACAGCAGAATACACAGCTGGAAAAGGAACAGACGTCCTATCATAGAGAGGCATCCAGACTGGAATCCCTCCGCAATATCACAGAACGTTATGATGGATATGGAAACAGTATCCGCCGTGTCATGGAACAGAAGAATCATGTTCCTGGGATCCGTGGCGTAGTGGCGGATATCATTCACGTTGAAAAAAATTATGAGATCGCTATTGAGACAGCTCTTGGCGGAAGTATTCAGAATATCGTTACGGATAACGAGCAGACTGCTAAGCAGATGATCGAATTCCTGAAGAAAAACCGGTATGGTCGTGCGACTTTTCTCCCGTTAAACAGCATTTCTTCAAGAGGCGAGTTTAATCAGAGAGGTGCTTTGAACGAACCGGGAGCTATTGGTCTTGCCAGTGGCCTGGTAACTGCAGAGAAGGAATATGACGGTCTGATCGGATATCTTCTTGGCAGAGTGCTGGTGGTGGATCATATCGATCATGCTATTGCCATTGCCAGAAAATACCGACACAGTATCCGTATGGTAACGTTGGAGGGAGAATCCTTAAGTCCAGGCGGTTCCATGACCGGTGGAGCTTTTAAGAACAACAGCAATCTTCTTGGGCGTCGTCGTGAGATCGAGGAACTGGAAAGAAGGTAAAAGAGCTGGCAGCCGGGTATCATGAGATCCGACAGTCCATGGAAGATAACCGCAGCAGAAGAAATGAGATGCGTGATACTGTGGCGGCGCTGCAGCAGAAATTTCAGGAACAATCCATTCAGCAGAATACAGCCAGGTTGAACATTGAACAGCTGAGAAAAAAGCGGAGGAGATCCGCGGCGGTTATACCAGAATCGAGAGGGAGCAGGAGGAGATCCGTCTTCAGGCAAGAGACATGCAGGCAGATAACATAAAGATCACGCAGGAACTTGAAGCATCCAAAAGGGATGAGGAAGAGCTGGAAACGTTTATCGAGACCCGGCAGAAGGAGCTGGAGGACTGGAAAAAGGACGAAGCGGAGACTTCAGAGAAGCTGGAAAGGATCCGTCTTGACGCATCTGCATCCCAGCAGAAGGAAAGCTTCATAAAGGAAAATCTGCGGCGCCTGAAAGAGGAAATCGAAGTTCTTTCGAAAGAGAGGGAAGAAATTCTGGATTCTCTGGAAAAAGGCAGCCAGGAAACTGCAAGAAAAGAGAAAGACGATCGACAAGGTCCGTAAGGAGATCGAAGGCTTTGCCGCAAAAGAAGAGGTGGCTGCAAAACAGCTGGAAAAATGGCAGCAGGAAAAGGAAGAGCGCACAAAAAGCCATAAGGAGTTTTTTGAAAAGCGTGATGAGCTGTCTGGCAGATCAGTCTTCTGGACAAAGAATGCTTCCGACTGAAGACTCAGGCAGAAAAGATCGAAGAGAACCGGGAAGCAAGGATTTCCTATATGTGGGAAGAATACGAGATCACTCCGAATAATGCCTTGCAGTACAGGAAAGAAGAAATGAATGACAGGCATGTGATGAAGCAGCAGATCCATAAATTAAAGGACGAGATCCGAGCTCTTGGCTCTGTCAACGTCAATGCCATTGAGGATTACAAAGAACTTCTGGAACGGCATACGTTCTTAAGCGGTCAGTACAACGATCTTTTGGAAGCGGAAAAAACGCTGGAACAGATCATCCAGGAGTTGGATGAGGCATGCGGAAGCAGTTCAGCGAAAAATTCGGAGAGATCCAGAAAGAATTTGATAAAGCCTTCAAAGAACTGTTCGGCGGAGGCCGGGGAACTCTGGAACTTGCGGAAGACGAGGATATCCTTGAGGCAGGGATCCGGATCATTTCCCAGCGCCCGGAAAAAACTTCAGAACATGATGCAGCTTTCCGGTGGGGAAAAGCATCTGATCCAGCCAGTTAGCACCTTCTTTTTGCTATTCCAGATCTGAAGCCTTCACCATTCTGTCTTCTGGATGAGATCGAGGCTGCACTGGATGATTCCAATGTAGGACGTTTTGCGGGATATCTTCAGAAGTTGACGAAGAACACACAATTTATTATAATAACACATAGACGTGGTACCATGAATGCAGCAGACAGGCTTTATGGAATTACCATGCAGGAAAAAGGGGTATCCACGCTGGTATCCGTAGATTTAGTAGAGAACCAGCTTACCCAGTAGCAGAGGGGATGAATCAGTATGGCAGAAGAAAAAAAAGGATTTTTTAAACGTCTGGTAAGCGGACTTACCAAAACGCGAGACAATATCGTTGCCGGCTTTGATTCCATTTTCAGCGGTTTTTCCAGTATTGATGATGATTTTTATGAAGAACTGGAAGAGATCCTGATCATGGGAGATATCGGCATTAACGCAACCACCTCCATTCTGGAGCATTTAAAGGAGCAGGTTGCTGAGCAGCATATCAAGGAGCCGTCCCAGTGCAAACAGCTTCTGATCGACAGCATCAAAAAACAGATGCAGGTAGAAAGCACAGAATATGAGTTTGAGAACCGGAAATCCGTGATCCTTGTGATCGGTGTCAACGGAGTAGGTAAGACTACCTCCGTAGCAAACTGGCCGGTAAATTAAAGGATCAGGGAAAAAAGGTCATCCTCGGGGCAGCAGATACCTTCCGTGCGGCAGCCGGGGAGCAGCTGACACAGTGGGCCAACCGTGCAGGCGTTGAGATCATCGGCGGCCAGGACGGAGCAGACCCGGCATCTGTTGTCTATGATGCAGTGGCAGCAGCCAAAGCCAGAAATGCAGATATTCTGATCTGCGATACCGCAGGAAGACTTCATAATAAGAAAAACCTTATGGAAGAGCTTCGCAAGATTTACCGTATTCTGGAACGTGAGTATCCGGAAGCATATTTGGAAACGCTGGTAGTTCTTGACGGAACCACGGGCCAGAATGCGCTTTCCCAGGCAAGACAGTTTGCCGAGGTCGCAAACGTTACCGGAATCATTCTTACCAAACTTGATGGTACAGCCAAGGGCGGAATCGCAGTAGCGATCCAGTCTGAGCTTGACATACCAGTAAAATACATCGGAGTAGGCGAAAGTATCGATGACCTGCAGAAATTTGATGCAGACGCATTTGTAAACGCCCTCTTTGACGTAGAAGAAAGGAGCTAAATACAAATGCTTACATTAGAGAGCTTTGAGGAAGCGGCAGCAAAAGTAAAAGAAGTGACACAGGAAACAAAGCTGATATACAGCAGTTATTTCTCAGATATGACGGGAAATAAGGTTTATCTGAAGCCAGAGAATATGCAGCGTACCGGTGCATATAAGGTGCGTGGCGCATATTACAAGATCAGCACACTTTCTGACGAAGAGAGGAACAAAGGTCTGATCACTGCATCTGCAGGAAATCATGCCCAGGGTGTTGCTTATGCTGCACATAAATATGGAGTAAAAGCAGTCATTGTCATGCCAACTACCACACCACTGATCAAGGTAGAGCGCACCAAGAGTTACGGTGCGGAGGTTATCCTTCACGCGACGTATATGACGAAGCCTGCGCACACGCACTTGCCCTTGCAGAAGAAAAGGATATAACCTTTATCCATCCATTTGACGATCCGGCAGTAGCAACCGGTCAGGGAACTATCGCCATGGAGATCGTACAGGAACTTCCGCTTGTAGATTACATCCTGGTACGATCGGAGGGGGCGGACTTGCTACAGGTGTCTCTACACTTGCGAAGCTTCTGAACCCACACATCAAAGTCATCGGTGTTGAGCCGGCAGGCGCAGCATGTATGAAGGCATCCCTGGAGAAAGGTGAGGTCGTAACGCTTCCTCACGTAAATACTATCGCAGATGGTACTGCAGTACAGACTCCGGGAAAAAATATCTTCCCATATATCCAGGAAAATCTGGACGATATCATTACCATCGATGATGATGAACTGATCGTGGCTTTTCTGGATATGGTAGAAAACCACAAGATGATCGTAGAGAACTCAGGACTTCTTACTGTAGCAGCTCTCCGTCATCTGGATGTAAAGAATAAGAAGATCGTTTCCATCTTAAGCGGTGGAAATATGGATGTGATCACCATGTCATCGGTTGTACAGCACGGACTGATCCAGCGTGACCGTATCTTTACCGTATCCGTACTTATCCCGGATAAGCCAGGTGAACTGGTACGTGTTGCAGGTGTGATCGCTGAAAATCAGGGTAATGTTATCAAACTGGATCATAACCAGTTTGTAAGTACCAACGAAATGCAGCCGTAGAACTTCGGATCACTATGGAAGCATTCGGAACAGATCATAAGAATCAGATCGTTGCAGCTCTGGAAAAAGCGGGTTGCAAACCGAGAGTGGTACGTGCTATACTGTAGGACATGTTATATTGCAATAACTGAAACTTCTGACCGGACTGTTGCATATGATGTAACAGCCCGGTCTTTTGCGAAAATACCTGCATAGACAGAAAGGACAGATAAATATGTGTGGAATTGTAGGATTTACAGGTAGACACCAGGCAGCTCCGATCCTTTTAGATGGGCTCTCCAAGCTGGAATACAGAGGATATGATTCCGCTGGAATCGCCGTACGTGACGGCGAGGGCGAGACGGAAGTGATCAAAGCCAAGGGAAGACTGAAAGTTCTGTCAGAAAAGACAAACGGCGGAGAGACTGTACCGGGAACCTGTGGTATCGGTCATACCAGATGGGCAACTCATGGTGAACCTTCTGAGAACAATGCACATCCGCATATGACAGACGACGGTAATATCGTAGCAGTCCACAACGGCATCATTGAGAACTATCAGGAACTGAAAATAAGCTCGCCCGTAAAGGCTATACTTTCTATTCTGAGACCGATACCGAGGTAGCAGTCAAGCTGATCGATTATTATTACAAGAAATATGAGGGAACACCGGTGGATGCCATCACACATTCCATGGTACGTATCCGTGGTTCCTATGCCCTTGCGATCATGTTCAGGGATTATCCGGGTGAAATATATGTAGCCAGAAAAGACAGCCCCATGATCCTTGGAGTGGCAGAAGATGAATCCTTTATCGCTTCTGACGTACCGGCGATCCTGAAATACACCCGCAATGTATATTATATCGGCAATCTGGAGATGGCGCGTGTGAAAAAAGGCGAAGTCACCTTCTACAATCTTGATGGAGATGAGATCGAGAAAGAGCTGAAAACCATTGAATGGGATGCAGAAGCAGCGGAAAAAGCCGGATATGAGCATTTCATGATGAAAGAGATCCATGAACAGCCAAAGGCAGTACTGGATACGTTGAATTCCGTGCTCAAGGATGGAAAGATCGACCTCAGTGAAGTTGGCCTGGAAGAAGAAAGCATCCGGAACATCCAGCAGATCTATATCATAGCCTGCGGCTCCGCTTATCACGTAGGAATGGCAGCACAGTATGTGATCGAGGATCTTGCACAGATCCCGGTAAGAGTAGAGCTCGCTTCCGAATTCCGTTACCGAAAAATGGCCCTTAACACCAACAGCCTTGCAGTGATCATCAGCCAGTCCGGTGAAACAGCAGACAGTCTTGCAGCACTTCGTAAATGCAAGGAAAAGGGTATTCGTACACTGGGAATCGTTAATGTAGTGGGATCTTCCATTGCACGTGAGGCTGATAATGTATTTTATACTCTGGCCGGACCGGAGATTTCTGTAGCTACTACCAAGGCGTACAGCACACAGCTGATCGCAGCTTATACACTTGCGATCCAGTTTGCAATGGTAAGAGGAACGATCACAGAAGAAGCCTACAGCAATTATATCAGTGAACTGCAGACACTTCCGGATAAGATCTGTAAGATCCTGGAAGATAAGGAGCGTATCCAGTGGTTTGCCTCAAAACAGGCAAATGTAAAAGATGCTTTCTTTGTAGGAAGAGGAATTGATTACGCTATCAGCCTGGAGGGCAGTCTGAAGATGAAAGAGATCAGTTACATTCATTCTGAAGCCTATGCTGCCGGAGAGCTGAAACACGGAACGATCTCCCTGATCGAAGACGGAACTCTTGTGATCGGTGTGCTGACCCAGCCGGATCTCTACGAAAAAACAGTCAGCAATATGGTTGAGTGTAAGAGCCGTGGCGCCTACCTTATGGGCCTGACCACATTTGGCAATTACAATATCGAGGATACCGCAGACTTCACCGTCTACATCCCGAAAACAGACCCGCACTTTGCAACATCCCTGGCAGTGATCCCGCTTCAGCTTCTGGCTACTACGTAAGCGTAGCCAAAGGCCTGGATGTGGATAAACCACGAAATCTGGCGAAGAGCGTGACAGTGGAGTAAAAAATATATATGGACTATAGAGAAAGCCTCAGAGTATGTATATGCGAAAATACTCTGAGGCTTTTTTATAAAATCTTTACGCAAAAATAGTTTCATGGTATCATATAGACATATGATGCTGTGAAATTATTTTGCTTTTCAGGGGATATTAAGAAGGGGTGACGGGTACATGCTTATGCCGGTAGTGCCGAGAGAGGAGATTGAACTGAAACCAGAGTGCCCGGACAGCCATAGAGCAGATAAAGGAGAAAAATTATCCGGAGTCTTTACAGAAATGTACAGGGAATATCCTGGCTTGTGGGGATCAATTATAACAAACCAATCAACAGTGGTAAGCTTTTGGAGCTGCTGTCACAGTACAAATAATAAGATAGGAAAAAATATATGAAGAATACAGTGGTGATCTTTAATGCCGGTATCGGTGCGCTGACTCTTGGTTTTCAAAATGCCGGTTATGAGATTTTGAAAGCATATGAGCCGGACAGAAAAGTGATAGAGATCTATCAGGAAAATATAAGTCAAAATGTAACTGCATGCAGCCTTTCTTCCATAGATCCTGCCACAGTTCCGGACAGTGATGTCTGGGCTTTTGATCTGACGCAGTCGAAAGCAGAAGAGGTGTTTTATAGTTTGACCCTGGTGCAAAGAAGACGACCGCCGGCCATTCTTTTTGTTATGAAAAAGCAATTATGGAAAGGGTTCATAAAGGAGCACATTTTTTCAGCTGCAAGAATATGGATACCATATCACGCATAAAAATATCCAGAGTTCGGAGGTTACTGCATTTCCGCTGCGGGAAGAATTTGCATATATTGTTTCAAAAAGAGTGAATGCTTCGGATATGATCATGCCGGTGCAGGTCCATAAGAGTAGTATCCTGTTGGATGGCTGGGTGGAAATGAATCCACAGGATTCCTGGTATTACAGAATTGATTTTGCGAAAGAGAAGATTGATGCTTCGCATGCCGGTGACAGCGTTTTGTGTTGGGAAAAAGGCGTTATCGGGAATCCGGCAGGTTCGGTCTGAATCTGATAAAAATGCCGCTGATCCGTATCCATGGCGTCTATCATAAGATCACACACAAAGAAATAGCCAGATTAAAGGGATTTCCGGAAGATTTTCCACGTTCTGTGCCAAACAAAAGCCGGATGTACAGAAGCCTGATATATGCGCCGAACATAAAAGTGACAGAACAGGTCGTTCGCAATCTCTGCGTAGAACCCTATATAAATTCAGAGGGTGATGTGCAGATGAAAAACTGGGAAATATGGACCCGCTTTAAGCAGCTTTTTGAAAAATACCTTACATATAAAGGGGTTTCTTTCCAAAGCGATGAATGGGTCTTTATGACCAGAATGTACAGTGATTCCAAAGAAATCGCTACACTTAAACGGTTGCAGAGTTATAGCCGTCTGGTTGGAAAAGCAGTGTCAGATCAGAAAAAGGATCTGCCATTACAAAATATCTGTGTAGTGGCGAATCTGGTCTCTGATGAGACTAAGAGAAAGTACGAAGAGGCGAAGCTTGGATATGTCTGGGACATCCGAAATGTGCTGTGGCTCTTTGAAGACTATCCGGAACTGAAGAACGAACTGATCTCGATTCTGAATTATTCGGTGGAAAACATAGAACCGGAGAGACCGGAGCCTTTTATCTTTGAGGAAAGCAGCCAGATGGAGAATACGGATCCGGAATCGGTTGCTGACAGCTATATAGCGCAGTTAAAAGTGTTGGAGACCGGTAGTGCAGCTTTCAAGAAATATGAGGAACTTTGTGTTTCTATTCTGAAATATATCCTTGGAGAATATCTGACTTTGTGGGAGCAGCAGAAGACAACAGAGGAAAATCTGTATCGTTTTGACATGTGCTGTAAGATCAAAAACGGGGTGACACAGGATTTTTTTGACACGATCTGTAAGTATTTTTTCTACGAAATATATCGTGTTCGAGTTTAAAAAACTATGAAAAGCCTATTACTCAGAGGGAAATTTACACTACAGAAAAATATCTGTACGAAAAAGCTCTCCGTAAAGTTGCGATCATTATTCCAGAAAAGGAGCGGATAAACATGCGAAAATGGCTGCACGGGGAAGTCTACGGGAAAGCGGGAAACTGATCATCTGCCTGTCCGATGAAGATTTGAAAGCGATGCTCCAGATAAAAAAAGAAGGGGAAAGAACAACGGGAGAGTACCTGGAAAATATTTTGGATGATATGCTGATGCGCCTGGAAAAATAAAAAATTTTGTGAAAATAACTCAAAAATACTCATTTCGAAGGCAGAGTTTTGGAAGATGATCCGCTGCCTTCGATTTTTTTTATTTTCGAAATAAATCTGTTGTTGTAATATGGAAATTGATGTGGCATAATAAATGGGAAAATGTTAAAAATAAGAAAAATCCAGATTAAGGAAATGTAAAGTTGCATTTTCAGGATAACATGGCTCCTGACAGATTATGACAGGAAGCGAGTATGACAAAGGAGAAAATTATGGCAATTTTTTCAATGATCTTATCTTTGTTGTGTGGAGTATCATTATTTTTGTTTGGTATGTCCCTAATGGGCGATGGTCTGAAGCTGGCAGCAGGTAATAAGCTGGAAGCATTTCTTTATAAGATGACCAATACTCCGCTGAAGGGTGTCGCACTTGGTACTGGTGTTACCAGTGTGATCCAGTCTCTTCTGCGACGACAGTTATGGTGATCGGTTTTGTAAACTCCGGTATGATGAAACTGAAACAGGCGATCGGTATCATCATGGGAGCCAATATCGGAACCAGTATTACTGGCTGGATCTTATGTCTTTCTTATATTGAAGGATCCAATGGAATCGCCAGCGTTCTTTCCACAGCAACTATTTCTGCTGTTGTGGCTGTAGTTGGTATTATTTTCCGTATGTTCTGTAAGCGTACCTTACATAAGAACGTGGGAAATATCATGCTTGGTTTTGCGATCCTGATGACAGGTATGCAGATGATGAGTGGTGCGGTATCGCCATTGCGTGAGAGTCCGATGTTCATCAAGATGCTGACTATGTTTTCCAATCCGATCGCAGGTATTCTCGTAGGTATCGCTTTTACTGCGGTACTCCAGAGTGCGTCTGCAACAGTCGGTGTGCTCCAGGCTCTTTCCGTAACCGGTATCCTGACATTTGCAAGTGCATTTCCGATCGTTCTTGGTATCGGTGTTGGTGCTGCATGTCCAGTTCTGATCTCAGCCATCGGAGCAAATAAGAACGGTAAAAGAACTGCTCTTGTATATCTGATCAATGACCTGTTTGGTCTGATCCTCTGGTCAGTGATCTTTTATACCGTGAATGCGTTTGTACATTTTACATTTATGGATATGACCATGACACCGGTACGATCGCACTTTTGAATACGGTGTTCCGTCTGGCAACGGTTATCGTGCTGTTTCCATTCATTCCAAAGATCGAGAAGCTGGTATGCTGGCTTGTGAAGGATGACAAAGAAGATCTGGAAGATGAGGCAGACTTTGATCTTCTGGAAGAGCGTCTTCTGAATTACCCGGCCCTTGCTATCGCACAGTGTCACCGTGTAATGAACGGAATGTCCAAGAAGCTCCGTAAGAATGTCAACAGAGCATGAATCTTCTGAATGATTATCAGCAGGATAAGTATGATAAGGTTCAGCGAAAAGAGGATCTGATCGACAAGTATGAAAGTCGTCTAGGAGAGTATCTGATCCAGCTGACAAAGAGAGAGATGAATTCTGCACAGACAAGACAGACTTCACTGTATCTGCATACGATCAATGACTTTGAGCGTATCGGTGATCATGCTTCTTACATTGCTCATATGTCCAATGAAATGCATGATAACCATACGAATTTTTCACAGGAAGCCTGGGATGAGCTGAATGTTGTTATGGAGGCAGTTCGTGAGGATATCAATATAACCTGCAATGCTTCATGAAAGACGATAAAGAAATGGCACAGAGAGTAGCACCTCTCGGAGCTGTGATCACAGGACTTTGTGATGTACTGAAGATGCGTCATGCAGAGCGACTGAGCCAGGGCAAATGCGGACTGGAAGAGGGAACGGTATTTAGTGATATCCTCAACAGTTTCTGTCGTATCGCAACTCACTGTGCAAGTGCTATGGTGGCACTTATGAAGAGCGGAGAGACAGGATCTGATCTTCATATTCACGATTCTAAGATCTATCCCACAAACAGTGCGGACTACTACCAGTATTTCAAGGAATACGGACAGAAATATGATATTGGAAATCAGGAAGGCATATGCTCAGCATGGAGCCGGAAGAAGTAGAATAAGAAATTCAGGCAGCGGAAATGTAGATATTCCGCTGCTGTTTTTGTTAGGGATTTGCCCTAACAATGAAAAAAGAAAGGGCTGTCGCACTAATTTTTTAGTGCGACAGCCCCTTTGTACTGAGGTGATTATAGTTCAGAGAACAAAATATGTCACCCCTTTATTTTTTATTACTTTTTGTAAAAAAACATATAATTGCTGATAATTACGAATAAGGGTTATCAAAATACAGATTTCATGATATGATAAACCTATCAGATAGCGTGAGACATATAATGGGGATATGTATCTCGCAGAAAGAAAAGGGAGGGTTTTATTATGGGTGAAAGTATGATCACATCGTTTGACGGAACGAAACTGTATCTGAAAAAAGAAACGGCAGCAGACAATAAAGCGGTGATCGTGATTGTCCACGGACTCTGTGAGCACCAGCAGGTACGATTATTTTGCGGAAAAACTTCATGAGGCGGGAATCGGAACCTATCGTTTTGATCACAGAGGACATGGACGGTCTGAGGGTGAAGAGACTTTTTATTCAGATTTCAATGAGCTTCTGGACGACACCAACGTAGTTGTGGATATGGCAATTGAGGAAAATCCAGATATTCCGGTATTTCTTCTGGGACACAGCATGGCGGATTTACGGTTTCTCTGTACGGAGCCAAATATCCGGACAAAAAGCTCCGGGGGATCATTACCAGTGGTGCGCTAACCGCAGATAACGGCAATCTGATACGTGGTGTGCCGGGAGAAATGGATGTACATACGCGCCTTGCCAATCAGCTGGGTTCAGGCGTATGCTCTGTACAGGAAGTGGTAGACTGGTACGGAAAAGATCCATACAATAAACAGTCCTTTACAGCGGGGTTATGCTATGCGATCTGCGACGGACTTGACTGGTTCAAAGAGAAAAAAGCAGAGTTCCATTATCCAGTCCTTATGACACACGGCGAGAAAGACGGTCTGGTAAGTGTACAGGATACCTATGATTTCTTTAAAGAAGCAGGATCAAAAGACAAGCAGATGAAGATCTACGGCGGACTTTTTCATGAGATCCTGAATGAGTATTGTAAAGATGAAGTGATCGGGGATATGATCCGGTGGATGGAAGTGAGAATCTGAATATAACAAATTGTTTACAAGTAGCAGCAAAAGCCAGGTGGAAACATATAACACCTGGCTTTCTTTTGCAAAGAGATTCTGTTACAATAGCAGGATGAAAACAAGAAGATAGAACAGGAGAAAAATAACCATGTCAAATATCATAGAAATCACAGATTTCAACGCTCCGGAGCTGGATGTATATGCCAGGATCTCGGAGATACAGCTTTTGAACCGGGCAGAACCGGAGAAGGGGATCTTTATTGCGGAGAGCCCGAAGGTTATTGAGAGAGCTTTGGATTCCGGGTGCCAGCCGATTTCTTTTCTGGTGGAACATAAACATGTTGAGGGTGAGGCAAAAGAACTGATCCGTCGTTGTGGAGACATCCCGGTTTATACGGCAGAATTTGATGTGTTGACGCAGCTGACTGGATTCAAGCTGACAAGAGGAATGCTCTGTGCAATGCGCCGGCCGGCGCTTCCTGATATAGTCGATGTATGCAAAAATGCCCGCAGGATCGCAGTTCTGGAAAATGTGGTAAATCCTACTAATATAGGCGCGATCTTTCGTTCTGCGGCGGCTCTTGGGATGGATGCGGTGCTGCTGACACCGGGGTGCAGCAATCCATTGTACGCCGTGCGATCCGTGTCAGCATGGGAACCGTATTCCAGATACCATGGACTTTTTTTTTTTGATGAAAAAACGGAGTGGAAACGGAAGGAATCCGGTCTCTGAAAAGCGATGGGATTTAAGACGGCAAGCCATGGCTCTTAGAGAGGTTCCTTTGATATTGATGATCCTCATCTGATGGCAGAAGAAAAACTGGCAGTAGTTCTTGGAACAGAGGGGGATGGCCTTGCTTCGAAGACCATTGCGGACTGTGATTATACAGTATGTATTCCAATGGCACACGGTGTGGATTCACTGAATGTGGCGGCAGCAGTGCAGTTGCATTTTGGCAGCTGGGAAAACGCTAAATATTTAAGAGAGTTCCCGTTTTTATGATCTTGCATTCCGGTTTTCTTCTTCCATATCCATCAGATGAAAAGAAAGCAACAGATACAGGATCTCGTTTCTGTCTGTAAGATCTGAATCCAGAAAAGCTTTGATCTTATCCAGACGATAAAGAAGAGTACTTCTGTGGATAAATAAAGCGCTGGCAGTATGAGAAATGTTCTGGTTGTGCTCCAGAAAACAACGTAGTGTTTCATAGAGATGAGATTGCTTTGCCTCATCCTTATATTTCATTGACAGAAGCTTTTCGTGACAGACCATGTAAGCAGGAAGCTTTTTGGTTGCCTGTTCCAGAATATAGGGCAGAGCGATGGAGTCAAAATAGTGGATACTTTCTGCGGGATTTTTGCGTTTTCCAACCTGCAGGGTAACAGAAGCCTGCGTGTATTGCCGGTGGAAATTGAAATGTCCAAGCATCTTCCGGCTGTATCCGGCGCTTAACATGCTGCTTTTGATAAAACCCTCGATCTTATCGGAAATCTCATGGATAGTCAGAGTGCAGAGATCCAGATTGATAAAAAGCACCGCATTTCCTTTATATTCGGTAGCACAGCTGGCCGGGATCGTATTTTCAAGATAATTACAGATGGCATTGAGGGTCAGATTTTTCTGGTCGATCAGCCGGTCTGGATCAAAATACATTGATATATATGGGAAGAAAGCCACCCTACATTTGTCAGCTGCTGACTGACTTTTACATAATCAGCTCCGGGATCAGTCAGAATGGACATAAAAATCTGATGCAGAGGAAAAGCTTTATCCCGGCTGTGCATGATTCCTGTGGAAAGTGCATGGGATACCATCTGGGAAAGGTACTCCAGAACAAAACCAAACGTATCATCCAGGGGAACCTCACCTTCGGAAAACATCAGCCTGTATACTGCTTTATCATTATTGGAGATATTTACGCAAAGAGAAGGAGCAGTAAGGCCATTTCCCGGATAATAAAAATATCCGGTTTTATAAAAAGCCTCTTCGTAATGAGGATCCTGCTTCAGGCTGTCCACAATAGCCCAGGAATTTTCAGTGGAACCCAAAACAGAATTGGAAAGATCACTTAGATTCCAGTCTCTGGAGGCAATGATAGTAAAATCCATACCGATCAGCATCATTGGATTGGGAATAATGGAAGCTGTAAGATCCAGAAGCTCCTGGATAGATGCGTTCCGGAGACGGGAATCCATCAGGGACTGATTCCACTGATCATATAGGATAAAAATATCCTGAATCCTGTTAAAGACAATATTGACTGGAATATCTTCAGGGATGATACACATGTTTGGCTGAGTTAATTCGTAGTTCTGATAGATTTTCCAATCATCAGAACAGAATATTTTGGATGATGAAAAGTGAGCTGAAATCGGATCTGTGATAAGGTAAACACGCCCATCCTGAAGAGAGGTGTTCTTTTCAAAGCGGGAAGGGCAGGAAAGGGTGGGGAATGTATCCAGCCTGGATGTATGCATGGGAAAAGATTTCTGTAAATGATAGCAGATGAGTTTTGCACTGAGTTTCAAGGAAAATCCTCCCTCCTATATTTTGTAGGAAAAAACAGGAATAATAGCCGTGTTATGTGGAATTGTGATTCTTTTGATTTACAGTATAATAGAATCATAAGGAAAAAACAAGTGCAGAAACAAGCCTTCTATTAATAAGAAGCAAATAGAATAACAAGGTCGAAAAGCCTGCAAAACCCAGCAGAAAAAGTGCTTTTCCGGTCTTTTTTTTGTGAAATTCAGGAAAAAATAAATTTGTAAAGCAAAAACCCTTGACAGGTATGATGGAATCGTGTATGATAGCCAAGGTGATTACAGATGGAGAAATTTGTAGAGCAGACATTTTTATTTGATTTTTATGGAGAGCTTCTGACAGAGAGGCAGCGGCAGGTGTATACCAGTGTGGTATTTGAGGATTATCCTTAAGTGAGGTTGCTGAGGAACTTGGCATCAGCAGACAAGGTGTGCATGATATGATCAGACGGTGCAATCGGACGTTGGAAGAATATGAAGAGAAGCTTCATCTGGTCGAGAAATTCCTGAACATCCGCAGTCAGGTCATAAAGATCCATGAACTGGCTGACAAGTACCACGCCGAAGATATTGCGGCGATTTCCAATGTGATATTAGAGGAGTTATGATCAATGGCATTTGAGAGTTTAACAGATAAACTGCAGAATGTATTTAAGAAGCTGAAGGGCAAGGGTCGTCTCACAGAGCTGATGTCAAGGTAGCATTGAAGGAAGTTAAGATGGCGCTTCTGGAAGCGGATGTTAACTTTAAGGTCGTTAAGCAGTTTACGAAATCCGTTCAGGAAAAGGCTATCGGACAGGATGTTATGAATGGTCTGAATCCGGGACAGATGGTGATCAAGATCGTAAATGATGAGCTGGTCAACCTGATGGGAAGTGAGACAACAGAGCTTCCGATCAAACCGGGAATGGATCTTACCGTTCTTATGATGGTCGGTCTTCAGGGTGCAGGTAAGACAACGACGGTTGCCAAGCTGGCAGGCAAACTGAAATCCAAGGGAAAGAGACCACTGCTTGTGGCCTGTGATGTTTACCGTCCGGCAGCGATCACACAGCTGCAGGTAAACGGTGAGAAACAGGGCGTCGAGGTCTTTTCTATGGGAGATAAGCAGAATCCCGTGGATATTGCAAAAGCAGCTATCGAGCATGCGAAATCTAATCAGCAGAATGTTGTGCTCATCGATACAGCAGGACGTCTTCACATTGATGAGGATATGATGCAGGAGCTTGAGAATATCAAAGCGAATGTGAATGTAGATGCTACAGTGCTTGTAGTTGATGCCATGACAGGACAGGATGCAGTAAATGTGGCGCAGAACTTTTCTGATAAAGTCGGCATTGATGGCGTGATCCTGACTAAGATGGACGGTGATACACGAGGCGGCGCTGCGCTTTCTATTAAAGCTGTGACCGGCAAACCGATCTTCTATGTTGGTATGGGAGAGAAGCTTTCTGATCTGGAACAGTTTTATCCGGAACGTATGGCTTCCAGGATCCTTGGAATGGGCGATGTAATGAGTCTGATCGAGAAGGTGGAAGCATCTGTGGATCAGGAACAGGCTCAGGAGATGCAAAAGAAGCTGAAAGAAAATGGACTTCGACTTCAATGATTATCTTACCAGCATGGAGCAGATGAACAAGATGGGTGGTATTTCCAGTATCCTGAACATGCTTCCCGGAATGGGCGGTAAGATGAAGGATATCGAGGGTATGATCGATGAGAAGGCTATGGACCGTACCAAGTCCATCATTCTTTCCATGACACCTCAGGAGAGAAGTAACCCCAACATTTTGAACATCTCACGCAAGAACCGTATCGCCAGAGGCGCCGGAGTGGATATTACAGAAGTAAATCGTCTTGTGAAGCAGTTTTGAGCAGAGCAAGAAGATGATGAAACAGATGCCGGGATTAACAGGCGGCAAGATGAATATGGGAAAAAGAGGCGGCTTTAAGCTTCCCTTTTAATAAATAACAATAAATTTTCAGAAAGATAATTGGAGGAAAACAAAAATGGCAGTTAAGATCAGATTAAGAAGAATGGGACAGAAGAAAGCACCTTTCTATAGAATCGTAGTAGCAGATTCCCGCTGCAAACGTGACGGAAGATGCATCGCAGAGATCGGAACATATGATCCGAACCTTGACCCAAGCGTATACAAAATCGATGAAGAGGCAGCAAAAAAATGGCTTGCAGCTGGTGCTCAGCCTACAGAGGTAGTTGCTAAGCTTCTTAAACTTGCCGGAATCGAGAAATAATACCTGACAGATTTGGATCTGTGGCCTCAATGAGGCAGGAGCAAGGAGGTATGTAATGAAACAACTTGTAGAAGTAATTGCAAAATCTCTTGTTGAAAATCCGGATGAAGTAGTCGTTACTGAGACTGAAAAAGACGACGCGATTGTTGTTGAACTGAAGGTCGGACCGGCCGATATGGGTAAGGTTATCGGAAGACAGGCAGAATTGCAAGGCAATCCGTACTGTTGTGAAAGCGGCTTCTTCAAAAAGCAGCAAAAAAAGTGATTGTAGATATTCTGCAATGAAAAAGAGACAGGAGCTGTGGATTCCATGGCTCCTGTTTTTACTCTGAAAGGGAGCAAAAATGGAAGATTTATTAAAGGTAGGAGTTATTACAACGACCCATGGCGTCCGTGGTGAAGTAAAAGTTTTTCCGACAACGGATGACGCAGAGCGTTTTCTTGATATTGAATATGTGCTTCTGGATACAGGAAAAGAGCTTCGCAGACTGAATATTCAGAATGTAAAGTTTTTTAAAAATCTTGCGATCCTGAAGTTTGAAGGCATTGACAACATCAATGATATTGAAATGTATAAGGGCCGTGAGCTTTGGATCCCACGTGAAGAGGCACAGGAGCTTGGCGAGGACGAATATTATGTGGCGGATCTCATCGGAATGGAGGTACTTCTGGAGAATGGGGAGAAATTCGGAGTGCTCCGTGATGTGATGGAGACCGGCGCCAATGATGTTTATATTGTAGATCGTGTGGATGGCGAGGAAATCCTGCTTCCTGCGATCCATGACTGTGTTCTTGATGTGGATGTGGAAAAAAATACCATGACTGTACATTTGATGAAAGGGCTTGTTTAAATGAATTATCATGTACTTACATTATTTCCGGAAATGATCGAGAACGGAATGAACACAAGTATTACAGGCCGTGCCATTACAAAGGGACTGTTATCACTGGAAGCGATCAATATACGGGATTTTGCATTCAATAAGCACCAGAAGGTAGATGATTATCCTTATGGCGGCGGAGCCGGAATGCTGATGCAGGCGGAGCCGGTATATCTGTCTTATGAATCCATTGCAGAACGTATTGGAAGGAAACCTCGCGTGATCTTTCTGACTCCTCAGGGAAAAACCTTCAATCAGGATATGGCAAAAGAGTTTGCCCTGGAAGAAGACCTGGTTTTCCTCTGTGGTCATTATGAGGGAATTGATGAGCGTGTTCTGGAAGAAATCGTAACAGACTATGTTTCCATTGGTGATTATGTACTTACCGGTGGAGAACTTCCGGCTATGGTCATGATGGATTCTATTTCCAGAATGGTACCAGGTGTTCTGAATAATCAGGAATCCGGTGAGACGGAATCCTTTTCCGGGAATCTTCTGGAGTATCCCCAGTACAGCCGCCCGGAGGAATGGCATGGCAAAAAGGTTCCGGAGGTGCTGCTTTCCGGACACCATGCCAATGTGGATAAATGGAGAAGAGAGCAGTCTATCATCCGTACAGCCAAATGGAGGCCGGATCTTTTACCAAAAGCTGATCTGACCAACAAAGAGTGGAACGAGGTCCGCAGGCTTCGCAAACAGTGGAAAGAGGAAGTGGAAAAATAATTATGAAAACATCAGATTTTTATTATGATCTGCCACAGGAACTGATCGCTCAGGATCCGCTGGAGGACAGAAGTTCTTCCAGACTGATGCATCTGTCCCTGAAAGATGGAAGTATCGAACATCGTCATTTTACCGATATATTGGATTACCTGCATAAGGGAGACTGTCTTGTGATCAATGATACCAAGGTTATCCCGGCACGTCTTTATGGTCACAAGGAAGAAACAGGAGCGCTGATCGAGATCCTGCTTCTGAAACGCCGCGAAAATGATATCTGGGAGTGTCTTGTAAAGCCGGGAAAAAAGCACGTCCCGGTGCAAAGATCACTTTTGGTGACGGTATCCTGAAGGGTGAGATCATTGATATTGTAGATGAGGGAAACCGTCTGATCCAGTTCCATTATGAGGGGATTTTCGAAGAGATCCTGGATCAGCTGGGAGAAATGCCGTTGCCGCCGTATATTACCCACAAGCTGAAGGATAAGAACCGTTATCAGACTGTATATGCAAAGAATGAGGGATCTGCTGCCGCACCTACCGCAGGACTTCACTTCACGCCGGAGCTTCTTGAGAAAGTAAAGGAGAAGGGTGTGAATATTGCACATGTAACTTTGCATGTAGGTCTCGGAACCTTCCGCCCGGTAAAGGTGGATGATGTAGAAAAGCATCATATGCACTCGGAGTTTTATATTGTAGAAGAAGATCAGGCAAAACTGATCAATGATACAAAGAAAAACGGCGGAAGAGTGATTTCTGTGGGAACTACCAGCTGCCGTACCCTGGAGTCCGCAGCCGGAGAGGATGGAATCGTGAAGGCCGGAAGCGGATGGACAGAGATCTTTATCTATCCTGGATATAAATTCAAAGCTATCGATGGACTGATCACTAATTTCCATCTGCCGGAGTCCACGCTTCTGATGTTAGTTTCAGCCCTTGCCGGAAAAGAACATATTATGGCTGCTTATGAAGAAGCTGTGAAGGAAAGATATCGTTTCTTCAGTTTCGGGGATGCCATGATGATCGAATAAGATTTAAAATTACTTTTTATATAAATAATATCCCAACGGATCGCAGCATGGAAACATGCATTATTACAGGATCTGTTGGGATATTATTTTTTGTTATGCTATTTATTCTTCACTGTCAGAGCCTTCCGATGTAGCGGATGAAGAATCCGCGGCAGGAATCGCAGCACTGCGTTCCTCTATCTTGGATTTGATCCTGGATGCCTCATCTCCGGATGCAGGAGTTGGCTGATAATTGTTGTAGCCATCTGCGGAAGAAATAGAACAGGGAATGATATTGGTCACGTTATCAGCCTGTACGCCTTCTGAGGTGACAGTGAAGGTCTGCTGGAAGATCATGGTGTCCATATCACTTGGAGAACTGTTTCCTCCAAAACAGAAATTGCCAAGACTGTAGACGATGTTTTTTCCTTTATAGGTTTCGATTCCCTGGAGTACGTGCGGATGATGGCCGCATACCAGATCTGCACCTTCATCGATAGCAAGACGGCCAAGGGTCATCTGATTGGTATCAGGAACTGTTTCGGTCTCATTGCCCCAGTGGAAGATCACAACTATAGCTCTGCTCCATCTGCTTTGACCTTTGCGATATTATCTTTCAGCTGCTGTTCGCGCCCAAGATGATCCTTCAGCTCATAAATTCCGACAAGACCAACTTTGATCCCCTTGATGTCCATAACCGCAGTATCATCATAACCGAAGTGTGTAATGCCCGCATTGTCCAGAGCAGTCAGAGTATCCGTGTAGCTCTGCTCTCCGTAATCGTGGCTGTGATTGTTTGCAGTGTTTACGGCTTCAACGGAACCGCTGGTGAGTATCTGAGCATATTCGGCGGGTGCTTTAAATGCAAAGGTTTTATCTTCTCTGGCATCGGAATCAGTGAGAGTTCCTTCAAAATTGGCGATCGTCAGGTCATCTGCCTCAAAGATGCTTTTTACATTCTTAAAGAATAATCTTTGCCGTTGTTATCGTAGCATGCGTTCAGACTTGTGTCATAATCAAAGGTCTCATCGGTACCCAACGTGCAGTCCCCGACTACGCTGAGCGTCAGTGAAACGGGATCTTTCACAGCAGCAGCTTCTTCTTTTGCCTTTTTTGCGGCCTCCTCTTCCTGGGCCTTTTGCAAAGGCGGCGGCTTCTGCAGCTTTCCGGGAAGAAATGCATGCACGTGCGGAAAAAATGATCACAAGAACAAGTATGATCAGGATCCCGCCAGCTGCAAGAAACATTTTCTGACGGCGTACCTGGTAATATCTGGATTTTTTGCTGATGTCATTCCTGCGAGTCCCGGTGGAATGTGAACGGGAATTACGGGATGCAGAACCAGAATGCTTCCGCCGTGCTTCCCGTGCTCTGGCGGCTTCTCTGCGTGCCTGCTCTGGATCATGGCCATGAGGCGGCCGCCTTTGATTGTCGTTTGCCATTCTTTTTCTCCTTCGTATGTAAAGATATCTTTATTATAGAAGAATGGTAAGTATTGTAAAGAAAGAATCGCGGACTTTTCAGAAAAAGAAGTTTTTGATATAATAATTAGGCCAAAAGGCAGAAATATAAACTACAGGGAGATGGTGCTGATATGATATTATATATCGGAAATCATACAAGTTCGTCCAAAGGCTATGCTGCATGGGGCGTCAGATGCTGAAAAACGGTGGAAACACGTTTGCTTTTTTTACCCGCAATCCCAGAGGAGGCAAGGCAAAAGAGATCGATCCTGCAGATGTGGAAAGATTTCTGGAGCTTTCCAGGGAAAATCATTTTGGAAAGCTGGTGGCACATGCACCGTATACCATGAATGCCTGTGCCGCAAAAGAAATCTGAGAGATTTGCAAGAGAGATCATGGCAGATGATCTGAAACGTATGGAATATACACCGGGAATTATTATAATTTCACCCGGGCAGTCATGTAGGGCAGGGAACTGAGACGGGAATTACCAAAATTGCGGAAATCCTCAATGATGTCCTTACAGAAGAACAGAGTACGACCGTCCTTCTGGAAACTATGTCCGGCAAGGGTTCGGAAGTAGGAGCAACGTTTCAGGAGCTTCGTGATATCATTGACAGGGTGGAAAAAAATAATAAACTGGGTGTCTGCCTGGATACCTGTCATGTATGGGATGGCGGTTATGATATTGTCCATGATCTGGATGGTGTTCTTGATGAGTTTGACCGGGTGATCGGCCTTTCCAGATTGAAGGCTGTTCATCTTAACGACAGTATAAACGGACTGGGCAGTCATAAGGATCGTCATGCAAAGATCGGCGAAGGTCAGATCGGCTGGATGCACTTGTGAATGTGGTGTGCCATCCGGCTCTTGAGGGAATTCCCTTTATTCTGGAGACACCAAATGATGATGAAGGATGGAAAAGAGAAATTGCACTTTTAGAGAACGATATTCCATGAAAGGAGATTGATCCATGAAAAAGTTCAGATATTTTATCCTGGTGCTTGCTGGGGTGGCAGCGATGATGCTGGGAGGATGCAAAGATAAGGAAAAATATGATGAATCCGCTTTTCAGGATGACCTGGAACCTTTGAGTGAGGATGAAGTGGAGGCCATGGACCAGAATGGTGACGATGAGATGGCAGTAGCTGATGAAAGCGACCTGGAGCAGCTGCAGGATTCTGAAAATGCTGCAGGAGCAGGAGATACAGATGGGTCCGATTCATCGGATGCAGCAGACTCGCAGAGCGAAAAGAAACTGGATGAAAATGGCACCTATACAGATAAAGATGAAGTGGCCCAGTACATTTATGAGTATGGCCATGTACCCTCCAATCTTACTGCTGCAGACTATGATAATGCAGACAGTATGCTTCCGGTAGAGGAGGGCGTCACCTATCAGCAGTGCAGCTCGATGATGCAGGGAAACAGAAGCTGATCTTCACTCAGGATGCAAAGCGCATTTATTACACAGACGATGACGGACAGTCTTTTGACGAGATCTATTAAAATCAAAAGAACAAAATAAGCCCCCGGATACAGATAAACGATCAGTATCCGAGGGGCTTATTTTGTGTGTCAGGGCTGAGACCGATCAGTGGACCAGATTTTTCATTTCAGCTCCAACCATAAAAGCTTTTGCGTTTTCCAGGGTTGTCTCCGCAATATTGGTCAGTGCTTCTACCGTAAAGAATCCCTGATGTGAGGTCATGGTCACATTTGGGAAGGACAGAAGACGCTGGATCGTGGAAGTAGGAAGAATGCTGCTTGACATGTCTTCATATACATATGCGGATTCTTCTTCGTAAACATCCAGACCAACGGCGAAGAATTTGTGATCACGGATACCTGCGATCAGATCATCTGTTTTGATCAGTCCACCTCTGGAGGTATTTACAAGGATCACACCATCTTTCATTTTTGCAATCGTTTCGGAGTTGATCAGATGCTCTGTTTCCGGAGTCATCGGACAGTGCAGACTGATCAGATCACTGGTGGAAAGAAGTTCATCCAGTGAAACATACTCCAGAAAGTCAAGATTTTTATTAGGGAAAAGATCATAAGCAATTACCTTCATGCCAAAGCCGCGACAGATTTTTGCCATTGCCTGACCGATTTTTCCGGTGCCGATGATGCCGGCAGTTTTCTGATAAAAGTTAACGCCCATGAGACCGTTCAGTGCAAAGTTGTTTTCACGGCATTTGATATATGCCTTGTGGGTGTGCCGGTTGGCGGTAAGAGCCAGTGCCATGGCGTGTTCGGCAACTGCTTCCGGAGAATAACCGGGAACACGTGCCACCTGGATCCCGCATTTTGCTGTAGTTTCCAGATCAACATTATTGTATCCGGCACAGCGCATCAGGATCAGTTTTACACCCTGGCGGTGAAGTTCTTCAATGACCGGTGCGCCGAGATCTGCATTTACAAATGCACAGATGGCATCGTAGCCGTGGGCAAGAGCTGCGGTTTCTTCATGGATATTTGCTTCAATGAATTTAATTTCAATACCTGGATAAGATGGAAGCAGCTTCTCAAAAAATTCCCTATCGTAGCTCTTGGTGTCATAAAACAAAATTTTCATAATCGTTGCTCCTCTCTGGAAATAATTATTTTCCGAAAAAATAATACCATAATAGTAGGAATTTGGAAAGTGGGGAAAGCGATAAAATTTATCAAAAAAATGGTTTTGTTTTGGAATTATGATATCCATAATAAATAAAAATTATACGAAATACAAAAAGAAGAGACATTTTATGCACTGTCATCTGATGGAACAGATGTTGTGATACATGAAAATGCTCTCTGTCTGGATATGAGATAATTATTCAGCCAGACTATAAAGATCAGAATAGAATTCCGGATAGGAGATGTTGACACATTCTCCATTTTTGATGGAAAGTGTTCTCTCACAAAGCAGTCCTGCTACTGCAAAAGACATGGCTACACGGTGATCCAGATGAGAATCGATCTCTGCGCCATGAAGGGCTTTTCCACCATGAATGATCATGCCATCTTCGGTTTCCTGGATATCTGCGCCCATTTTCCGAAGATTTTCCGTCATAACCTGGATGCGGTCGGACTCTTTGACACGAAGCTCCTGTGCATCCCGGATAACAGTGGTTCCTTCTGCAAAAGCTGCCATAACGGCGATCATCGGAAGTTCATCGATCAGAGTAGGAATGATCGCGCCTTCTATTGTGGTCCCGTGAAGCGCAGAGGAGCGGATCAGAAGATCGGCAGTAGGTTCACCCTCTGTGGTTTCATTGAGGAGAGTGATATCTGCTCCCATGGCCCTGCATACACGGAGGATGCCGTCACGGGTCGGGTTGATCCCCACATTTTTCAGAAGGATCTCACTGTTGGGAACAAGAAGACTGCTGCGATAAAATAAGCTGCAGAAGAGATATCTCCCGGAACCAGGATCTCACGTCCGTAAAGAGATGGGTCCGGTTTGATGGATGCTGTTGTTCCCTCTGCGGTTACATTGGCGCCAAAGTAATTCAGCATGATCTCCGTGTGATTTCTGGAAAGGACCGGCTCTGTTACACGGGTAATGCCGTCAGAGTACATTCCGGCAAGAAGTACGCAGGATTTTACCTGGGCAGATGCTACCGGAGAATTGTAGTGGATGGCATGGAGCTTTTTTCCGGAGATCTTAAGCGGTGCACATCCGTTTCCGTTGAGACTTATGATATCGGCACCCATTTGGGAAAGCGGAGTCATGATCCGTTTCATAGGGCGTTTCTGGATGGAAGCATCGCCGGTAAGCTCTGATACAAAGTCCTGTCCTGCAAGATCCCGGAGATGAGGCGGGTGGTGGTACCGCTGTTACCGACGTCAAGAGTCTCTGACGGAGCACTGAGACCATGGAGACCTTTTCCGTGGACCAGGATCTCTCCTTCTGTATTTTCAATGTTAATACCCATTTCCGGAAACAGGAAATAAGTGGAGAGACAGTCTGCACCCTCCAGAAAATTTGTGATTTTGGTAGTGCCTTCTGCAAGAGAGCCGAACATGACAGCTCTGTGAGAAATGGATTTATCTCCGGGAATGGCAAGAGAGCCGGATAATTTTTTTGCTTTTTTGATTTCCATATTAGTACCTGCCTGTATTGTTATTTTTGAAATACATGCAGCAGATCGGATATCTGCTGCCGTTTATATATCAGCGTTCGCAGATCTTGTAATTACGTTTTGTAAGAAGCACTTTAGCCTGCTCCAGAGCTGCGTCTGTATAAAATTCGATCTTCAGAACGCCATCTTCAAATTCTCGGTTGTGGATAATACCGATATTTTTGATGCTGACCTTTTCTGTTGCAAGGATGGTTGCAATGGTTGCAATGGCACCGGCCTCATCTGCCACATCGATATAAAGGACATAGGAGCGGGGGATCAGGCTGTTGTCTACAATGTCAATGGAGTCACGGTAATCCTTGGAGCTTGCAAACATGTCAAAGATGTTGTCGGCTTCTTTGTTGTCAATGGAACAGCGGATCTGGATCAGCATACGGATAAATTCATCCAGAACCGTGGAAATGTTTTTCTGATTTTCCAGACAGATCTGTTCCCACATAACCGGTGAAGAAGAGGCAATACGTGTGATATCACGGAAACCGCCGGCTGCGATCATTTTCATATACTGGGCGTCGTTATCCAGAAGATTTACAAGATTTACAAGAGCGGAGGCTACGATATGAGGAAGGTGGCTGACTCCTGCGTGATGAAATCATGTTCTTCTGCAGTGATAACAAGGGGGATCGCACCAAGAGAGGAGATCAGTTCTGTGAAATCAGAAATTTTTTTCCAAAGCAACTTCTCCTCCCGGAGTGATGATATAATAAGCATTTTCCAGAAGATGATCACTGGAATTGGAAAAACCGCTGCGTTCGGAGCCTGCCATAGGATGACCGCCGATGAAGCGTCCTTCAAGTCCGAGCTCGGTTACTTTTTCGTGGATAACGCTTTTTACACTGCCTACATCTGTGAGGATACAGTTCTTTCCAAGAGAATCTTTGATCTTTTCCATGTATTCCACATTAAATTCTACAGGTGCACAGAGAAAAAGATAATCACAGTTATATAACTGCTCATCGTCAATATCACAGATCCCGTTGATCACGTTTAAACTGACTGCCTCTGCCAGAGCACTTCTGTCTTTGTCAAAGGCAAGCAGGCGATAATCCGGGTGAAATTTTCGTATGGTTCTGGCAATGGAGCCGCCGATCAGTCCAAGGCCGATAAAACCTATGGTTTTCATAGTACTTCAGAGTCCTTTCAGGTTACTTTTTACTTTTATTCTTTAATAGTGTAAATCACGACTATATTGTAAAAGAAAGTGTGAAAAATGTCAACAAATGTTAGCGGAAACAGGAAGGCCATTTTTATAGCTGTTTACCGTAATGTTTTGCGAACAGGGAAGAGTAATAGAAAGTTACTGTTCATTGGTAATATTCCGCGAGGTGTTTTTTGTGAGCGAAGGTCACAGAAAACCCGAGACATACCGCGCGAATTTATGCGATTACCATAAATTCTGTGCATCGCGAAGCGTGTTGCTGAGAACGGAGTGAACAGTAACAATAGAAA
>ENA-OQIM01000106-OQIM01000106.1-human-gut-metagenome-genome-assembly--contig:-NODE-106-length-26421-cov-7.027497_pt1 | contig 26421 bp, 32 predicted proteins | sample MGYA00242579_ERZ504744 | MGnify/ENA primary metagenome ERZ504744 (study PRJEB26092, sample SAMD00036441) | human gut metagenome | host: Homo sapiens | study: EMG produced TPA metagenomics assembly of...
GTCAAGAGTTCGAGTCTCTTTCTCGCTACAAAGGCCGACGGAATGTCGGTATAGCAACGAACCACAAGAGGTGAACTAAATGGCAAGCAAGAGCGCGACATTCGTCCGGGCATCACGCTGGCATGCACCGAGTGCAAGGAGCGTAACTACATCACGACGAAGAACCGCCGTAACACGCCGGATCGTCTTGAGCTCAAGAAGTTCTGCTCCCGCTGCGGCAAGCAGACCGTGCATCGCGAGACCCGCTGAGCGGAATCAAGCTTTCGAAACCCGACCAATTTGGTCGGGTTTTTTGTTACTCTGGAGCGTTATGACTAGTTTTGCAGATCTCACCACCATCGGCGTGGGCGGTCCTATCGCCACTTTCCTGGAGCCGACCACGCGCGTCGGCGTCATCGAGGCCGTTGAGGAAGCCGATTCCCAAGGACTGCCATTGTGCGTGATCGGCGGCGGATCCAACATGCTCGTATCCGACACGCCGTTCGAAGGCGTGGTGGTCCGCGATGCGAGACGTTCCATCAGCGTGTTGGATGAGGCGGCTCCGGTCGAGGATGATGGGCGTGTCGTCCACGTGAACGCCGAAGCCGGCTGCAACTGGATGATTTCGTCGATTACTGCGTCCGACTTGGACTGGAAGGCGTCGAAGGCTTGTCCGGCATCCCCGGCACCGTCGGCGCGTCGGTCGTGCAGAACATCGGCGCGTACGGTCAGGAGGTCGCCACCAGCGTCGACAGCGTCGAGGTTTGGGACCGCAAGGAACGTGCGGTAAAGGCGTTGCGCAACGATCAGCTCGCCTTCGGCTACCGCATGAGCGCGCTGAAAGCCAGCATGTACAGCGCTCCGGCGACTCCGGCCGCGGAATTTTTCCCGACGCGCGATACGTGGTGCTGTCCGTCACGTTCGCGTTGCGGCACAGCGATACGGGCGTGGTCGGTTACGGTCAGCTCGCCAAGGCGTTGGACGTCGCCGTGGGCGATCGCATGAACACCGCGGACATCCGCAACGCGGTGCTGAAGGTGCGTGCGGCTAAAGGCATGCTGGAAGACGCGCATCGCTATGCGTCGCCGGCCATGCAGGGCACCAAGAAGACGAATCTGGTCGATGTCGCTCTTGAATCGCAATCCAAGCAGAACGGCGATGACGGTCCGGACTTCAACCGCCATAGCTGCGGCAGCTTCTTCATGAACCCGATTCTCACGCCACAGCAGGCCGAGACGCTTCCCGAAGACGCGCCGCGCTTCGACGCGGCATTGCCGGGCGGCGGGCAGGGCGTCAAGACTTCCGCGGCCTGGCTCATCGACCATGCCGGCTTCCATAAGGGGTTCAAAATCAACGAAAACGCTCCGGCTGGCCTGTCCACGCTGCATACGTTGGCGTTGACCAATCGTGGGGGAGCATCAGCCGATGATATCGCCCGCCTCGCCAAAACCGTGCAGGACGGCGTCGAGGCGCGTTCGGCATCCGACTGGTGCCCGAGCCGGTCGTCATCGGTATGAATCTTAAATAGCGTCACGCACGCCGTCAATGTGACGAAAACGACTTATACTTGCGCCTTGTGCTCTAGAAGGTGGAGCGTGAAACCGCGCGGGCGGAAAGAAGAGAAGGACGAGACATGAACGTATTTCGCAAGAAATCCGTCGAACAGACGCTGGCTGAAACAGGTGAGTCCGGCCATGCGCTCAAACGCGATCTGACCTGGTGGGATCTTGCCATCATGGGTGTGGCCGTTGCCGTGGGCGCAGGCATCTTCTCCATCGGCGCGCAGGCGGCTGCCTTCCATGCCGGTCCGGCGGTGGTGCTGAGCTTCCTAATCGCAGGCGTCGTGTGCGGCGCCGCCGTGATGTGCTACGCCGAATTCGCCTCCATGATTCCAGTGGCGGGTTCCGCCTACACCTTCACCTACACCACCGTCGGCGAGATCGTGGCATGGGTGATTGGCTGGGATCTGATCCTCGAAATGCTCATGGCCGGTTCGGTCGTCTCCAAATACTGGGGCGTGTACCTCAACCAGTTCTTCGAGCTGATCGGCTGGAACATCAACACCAACATCGCCATCGGCTCGTTCAACTTCGACCTGGCTCCGGTCATCATCGTCGCCTTCTTCACCGCGCTGCTGGTGATGGGCACCAAGATCGGCGCCCGCGTGGACGGCGCGCTCACCATTTTGAAGATCGCCATCGTCGTGTTCATCGTGGTCGTCGGCTTCTTCTACATCAAGGCCGAAAACTTCACCCCGTTCATTCCGCCGAGCGAACCCGCAGCATCCACCGACGGCTCCGGCGTCTCCGCGGTCATGGAACAGCCGCTGTGGCAGTGGGCCACAGGCATGGCCCCCAGCATTTATGGCGTGACCGGCATCATCTCCGGCGCGGCACTCGTGTTCTTCGCTTTCCTCGGCTTCGACGTCGTGGCCACCGCTTCCGAAGAGACCATCAACCCCAAGAAGAACGTGCCGCTGGGCATCGGCGTGGGCCTCGGCTGATCATCGTGCTGTACACCCTCGTGGCCATCGTCACCACGGGCATGGTCTCCTATAAGGACCTTGCCAAACAGTCCGATCCGTCACTGGCCGTCGCGTTCAAGATGGTCGGCGCCGACTGGGCTGCGAAGATCATCAGCCTCGGCATCGTCATCGGCATGGCCACCGTGGTCATGGTGCTGCTGCTCGGCCTGACACGCGTGGTGTTCGCATGAGCCGAGACGGACTGCTGCCGCGTGGCCTGAGCCATACCGGCAAGCATGGCACTCCGGTGCGTCTGCAAATCATCGTCGGCGTGGTCATGGCGCTGATCGCTGCCTGCTGCAACGTCGGCATCCTGTCCGACATGGTGAACATCGGCACGCTGTCGGCGTTCACGCTCGTCGCCATCTCCATCCCGATCATGCGCAAGAAGCGCCCCGACCTGGAACGCTCCTTCAAGATTCCGGGCAACCCGTGGGTGCCGATCCTGATTGCGCTCGCCAACCTGTGCTGATGGTCAACCTGAGCGTGCTCACCTGGATCCGTTTCGTGGTCTGGCTCATCGTCGGCTTCGCATCTACTTCGGCTATGGCTACCGTCATGCCCGTCTCGGTGCCGGCGAACTCGAAGTTGCCGCGCAAGAGTAATCTGGAACAGTACACGTTGTTGTTGAGGAGGTAAGCATGCCGTACGTTGTTGCCCAGCCGTGTGTGGACGTCAAAGACAAGGCCTGTGTGGACGAGTGCCCGGTCGATTGCATCTACGAAGGCTCCCGTTCCCTGTACATCAATCCGAATGAATGCGTGGATTGCGGCGCATGCGAGCCGGTGTGCCCGACCGAAGCCATCTTCTACGAGGATGACCTGCCGGACGAGTGGCTTGGTACAAGGACGCCGCCGTCAGCTTCTTCGCCGAAGTGGGCGATCTGGGTGGCGCTTCCGCAGCCGGTCCGATCGGCAAGGATCCGGAACAGGTCGCGGCCCTGCCGCCGCAGAACCAGTGAGCATGTCTTGCTGATGCGTCCGCCTTCCATATTGCGCGTAAAGCGGAATATTCGCGGTCGATTTTAACCGGTTTGCCGCTGACGTTTGCACACGTCAGCGGCAAACGGTTTTTGCATGGAACGGTTGCATGTGCCGGAACGCGATTGCCGTATGCTGGAACATGGTTGTGATTTCCGCTTGAAAAGGAGCCTTACGGATGGGTTTTCATGAATTTTCATCGCCGTACGACTGGTCCCGCATCGCGTCGTACAAACGTACGGCGAAAGCCGCGTTCGGTGGCATGGTCGACCTGTCCGTCGGTTCTCCCGTCGACCCCGTTCCCGATTCGGTGCGTAAGGCGCTCGCGGTCTCGTCGAACGACCCGAACGCGTACGGATATCCCGTTACGGCAGGTACCGCCGATTTGCGTGACGCCATTCACGAGTGGTTCGCGGCCGCCCGCAATGTCGATTTGCGTGCGATCGGCGCCGATGCGGTGCCGACGGTCGGTTCCAAGGAAGGCGTCGCGTTGATGGCGTCGCTGCTGCATTTCGGCGAGGGCGATGTCGTCGTGCAGCCGAAGGTGTCGTATCCGACGTACGAGATCGGCACGCAGTTGGCCGGCGCGCAAACGCTGAAGGTCGACGACGTGGCGGATGCGGATTCCTGGAAGGATGTGCCGGGCGTCAAGGCCGTTTGGGTCAATTCGCCGTGCAATCCGACCGGTGAGGTGCTGTCCGCGGAACGGATGGCCGGTATTGTGCGTGCCGCGCGCGCGATTGGTGCCGTGGTGCTGTCCGATGAATGCTATGCGTTGATGCAATGGGAAGACGACGTTGCGGAAGCGGATGCGGATACGCTTGCCTCCACGCCGTGCGCCTTGCGCGCCGATGTGTGTGGCGGGTCCGCCGAAGGCGTATTGGTGCTGTATTCGCTGAGTAAGCAAAGCAACATGGCCGGGTATCGTACGGCGCTTATCGCTGGCGATCAATCGCTGATCGGGCCGATGGCGGCATACCGCAAACAGATCGGGCAGATCATTCCCGGACCGGTGCAGGCTGCGATGGCCGCCGGGCTGCGTGACTTCGACGCGGTCAAGACCCAGCATTCTCGTTACCAGGAGCGTCTGGGCATGCTGGTGAGTGCTCTGCGCGCATACGGATACTGCACCGACATGCCGCAAGGCGCGTTGTACGTGTGGGTGAAAGCCAAGTCCGGCGACTGCTGGGAGGATCTGCGCCAGCTTGCCGAAATCGGCATCGTCGCCAGCCCCGGCGAGTTCTACGGAGCGCCGGAATACTTGCGATTCTCGGCTACGGCCAGTGATGCGGCGATCGCCTCCGCCGCGGAACGATTGGCACGTTGACGGTTTGCTGACGATGGCCTTTTGACGAACGAAAGCGTTGAAAACAAAAAGGACCTCCGATTCACTCGGAGGTCCTTCATTATGGCGGAGTCAGAGGGAGTCCAACGCCCATGCGTCTTATGGCTATGTGCAGCTGTTGATGTCGCTGATCCAGGAGTGGCGTGCGCTACTCAAGCGTCCGGAACTACCATTCATATTCGCCCAATTGCCGAACTATACTTTGGAACCCGATTGCGATTGGCCAAGGCTGCGTGATGAACAACGGCGCGCTTTGACGTTGTGGAACACGGCGATGGTGGTGACGATCGGATATGGAGAGGATAATGACCTGCATCCTTTGGATAAGCGCCATGTCGCGCAGCGCTTGGCAACGGCTGCCGAGTCGTTGGTTTATGGACGTGATCGCGAGCCGATGGGGCCGCTTCCTGTCATGGTGATTCACAAGGATGACGGCATTGAGATCTCCTTCACCCATACGGGAGGGGGATTGGTCTGCACAGGCGACGTGCCTTTTGACATCTTGGAGCCGGGAGGCTCGATATATCGGGTGAAGGCTCGTCGGTACGATTGCTATGGCGGTAACGGAACCGGGCGTGCGAGTGGCGCAGTGAGAGAGCTCTCCCCAGTACAGTGTCAGTTTGTCAGCCAATGAAGCATCGATGATAACGCTATTGCCGGGGGCAGCGTAAATAGTTTTCGCAGTTAATCGTGTTTGGGCGGAAGTCTGTGATTTCCTGCGTTTGGAATACTTAAATCTATTCGAGAGTTTCGTAAATATTTGCATATAGAACTTTCGCAACAACAATTTTAAGTATTTAGTTAAGCGATTTGACTTTCTTGAAAGTTAAACCATATAATCAAACAGTGCTTTGACTGAAATGCTAAAGCATTTACGAAACATGAAGATGTGTGTTCGTGCATGTCGCCAAAGGAGAAAGACTTCTGTATTCCCACATCCGATATTGAATAAGGAGATGCAGCAATGAAGTTTGAATACCATGTCAAACCAACCGGCAACGATGCTGCGTGCGGCGACGCGGAGCATCCGTTCGCCACGATTTCCAAGGCCGCGCAGATGGCCTCTCCGGGGGACACGGTAATCGTGCATGAAGGCGTATACCGCGAACAAGTCGATCCGAAACGCGGCGGTCTGAGTGAACATGAGCGCATCACCTACTGCGGAGCCGAAGGCGAAGCACGGCCGGTTATCAAAGGCTCGGAATGCGTGCAGGGCTGGACGGAATTGGCCGATCACCGCATGTGTGGACGGTGATGCTTGATAATACGATGTTCGGGGATTTCAATCCATTCGCGACCCCGATTTTCGGTGACTGGCTGGAAATGCCCAAGTTCGGCAAGGATCCGGACAAACATCTTGGCGATGTGTATCTCAACGGTGTTTCCTTCTTCGAATCGACGACGTTGGAAGGCGTATACGATCCGCAACCGCGTGATACGGATGAGGATTTCGCGTTGAAGATTCCCTGCCCTGTGCCGGATGTGGACCGTACACGTTATGTATGGCATGCCGAAGTGGACGAGAATGCCGGCACCACAACGATCTGGGCGAATTTCCAAGGTGCCGATCCGAATGAGGAACTGGTGGAGGTCAGTGTTCGTCGCACATGCTTCTTCCCCTCCCGCAACCATGTCAACTACATCACCGTGCGTGGCTTTGAAATGGCGCAGGCCACTGGAGATTGGGCGCCGCCTACCTCGCAGCAGTGGGGCATGATCGGCCCGAACTGGTCGTATGGCTGGATCATCGAAGACAACGTGCTGCATGACGCCAAATTCTCCGCGGTGTCATTGGGCAAGGAAATCTCATCCGGCGACAACGAGTGGACGAAAACCGAGCGCAAGACCGGTTACCAGTACCAGTTGGAGGCCGTGTTCAAGGCCCGTCGCATCGGCTGGGAAAAGGGGCTGATCGGCGGTCATATCGTACGCAACAACGACATCTACGAGTGTGGACAGAATGCCATCGTCGGACATATGGGCAGCGCATTCTGCCGTATCGAGCATAACCATGTCCATCACATTGCGTTGAAGCGTGAATTCTTCGGATGGGAAGTCGCTGGCATCAAATTCCATGCCGCATTGGATACGGTCATTGCCAACAACAACATCCACGACTGCTCGCTGGGCATGTGGATGGATTGGCAGACGCAGGGCACACGCATCACGCGCAATGTGTTCCACGATAACGTCCGTGACCTCATGATTGAAGTGAGTCATGGGCCGTATCTGGTGGACAATAACGTTTTCGCCTCGCCGGTGATGTTCCAGAACTGGTCGCAAGGTGGTGCCTTCGTCAACAATCTGATTTGTGGCGGCATTGAACCGCATACCGTTCTCGACCGTTCCACGCCGTATCACTATCCGCACACCACCGAGGTGGCCGGGTGCGCTGTGGTATCCGGCGGCGATGAGCGTTGGCTGAACAACATGTTCGCGCCGCAACCGGTGAAACCGACTGTCGGTGAATATGGTTTGTCCGCCTACAGCGATTGCCCGATGTCGATGCATGAATACTTGGAACGCCAGCGGGCCATGTGGGCAGATCCTTCGCAGGGTGGTGGTGAGCGCAATCCTCTGCAGTCTCTATATGCGGGCGGCAACATCTATCTGTCCGGCGCACAGGGGCTGAACAAGCAGGAAGGTGCGGCCGACGATTCGGAGCGCATGCAGGAGGACGCCCCGTTCTTCGGCGGCACCGTCTCCACGAGCGTTGCGTGTGATGAGCCATGCCGGTGACATTGGTCGAAGAACCCGATGGACTGTATCTGCAGTGCACTGTGCCACAGGCCGTCGCCGATACCAGGATGCAGGTCGTCACCAGCGATATGCTCGGCGTGCCTCGCATCGTGGAGGAACGCTATGAACAGCCCGATGGCAGTGACTATGTGCTAGACACCGACTTGCTGGGACAAGCCTTGACCGCAACGGAACGCAAAGCCGGGGCGTTGAATGGTCTTGTCTCCGGAGAGAATCGCATCCGAATCTGGGAATGGAACAACTGATATGACAAATGCAACCGATACCAGCAAGACATTGGGCGAGTCCATGTTCGCACAGTGCGGATATGCCCAGGACGCCATCGATAGGCGCGTGTCACAGGTCTGGTATGAAATTTTCGAAGGTCCGAACAAATTCTATTGGGAGAACGACGAAGGCCTTGCCTATGTGATGGACACCGGCAACAACGATGTACGTACCGAGGGTATGAGCTATGCGATGATGATCGCCCTGCAATACGACCGTAAGGACGTATTCGACAAGCTGTGGGGCTGGGTAATGCGTCACATGTACATGAAGGACGGTCATCATGCGCATTATTTCGCATGGTCGGTCGCGCCGGACGGTACGCCGAACTCGAATGGTCCTGCACCTGACGGCGAGGAATATTTCGCGATGGACCTGTTCCTCGCCTCCCGTCGCTGGGGTGATGGCGAGGATATCTACGAATATTCCGCATGGGGACGCGAGATCTTGAGATATTGCGTTCATAAGGCGAACGCTACGACGGCGAGCCCATGTGGAATCCCGACAACAAGCTCATCAAGTTCATTCCGGAAACCGAGTGGAGCGATCCGTCCTACCATCTGCCGCACTTCTATGAAGTATTCGCCGAAGAAGCCGACGAAGAAGACCGTCCATTTTGGCATGAGGCAGCCGCCGCAAGCCGTCGCTATCTGCAGGCGGCCTGCGACGAGCGGACCGGCATGAAGCTGAATACGCGGATTATGACGGAAAGCCGCATGTTGACGAGTCCAATCATTGGCATTTCTATTCCGACGCCTACCGTACCGCGGCGAATATCGGACTGGATGTAGCTTGGAACGGTCTGCAGGAAGTGCTGTGCGACCGCGTCGCCGCGCTGCAGCGATTCTTCCTGACCCACGACCGTACTAGCGTCTACGCCATCGACGGCACCGCCGTGGACGAGGTCGTGCTTCATCCGGTCGGATTCCTGGCCGCGACCGCGCAAGGCTCACTTGCGCGGTGCATTCGGCCCAGCCCGACGCGGAGCATAATGCCCGTGAATGGGTGCGCATGCTGTGGAATACGCCGATGCGAACCGGCACGCGTCGTTACTATGACAATTTCCTCTATGCTTTCGCCATGCTGGCGTTGAGCGGAAAGTATCGGTATGAATGATGATTACCTCAACTAATCCTATGGTCTACACTAATCCTGTGGTCTACACGGATTTTCCTGATCCGGACATCATCCGGGTCGGGGACGTGTATTACATGGCCACTACGACTATGCATTTCACACCCGGGTGCGATATTCTGCGCAGCTATGACCTGGTGCATTGGGAATTCATTGCGCACGCATTGAATATCGTGGCGGATACCCCTGAAGAACGTTTGGAATGTGAAGGTGCCAACGCCTACGGTCGAGGCATGTGGGCGCCGTCACTGCGTTACCATCGAGGCACCTGGTATGTGTTGTTTGCTGCCAACGATACGCATACCAGCTATCTGCTGACGGCGGACGATCCATGCGGCCCATGGCGAAAGCGTGAGCTTGACGGCTTCTATCACGACAGCGGACTGTTCTTTGACGACGATGATCGAGCCTATGTCGTATATGGGCAGTCGACATTGCGCATCACGGAGTTGAATCCTGAATTAAGCGGGCCGATGCCGGGTGGGCTCGACCGGGTCATCGCACAGGACGATCCGCAGGCTGACCTTGGTTATGAGGGCAGTCACCTATACAAGCATGATGGACGCTATTACGTCTTCACCTGTCACTTCCCGCAAGGCAAGGGCAAAACAGAAGCCTGCTTGATAGCCGAATCCTTGGATGGCGCTTTCGAAGCGCGTGAAATTATCGACGACGACCTGTCCTTCCACGGTTACGGAGTCGCGCAAGGCGGTATGGTGGACACTCCGGACGGCGACTGGTATGCATTCATGATGCAGGACCGCGGCGGTGTGGGACGCGTGCCGACACTGATGCCGATGCGGTTCGGCGAGGACGGATTCCCCGTCATCGGCGAGAACGGCAAAGTGCCGCAGTCGGTCAGCGTGCCGGCTGCAAGCTGTGCCGAACCTGTCGCGCCCATCAACGGCAGCGAATTCATAGCCCGGCATAACGCCGAAGGCGGAGTCGATGCCAACTGTCTGCAGCCATACTGGCAGTTCAATCACATCACACATGACGAATACTGGTCACTGACGGAACGTCCGGGAGCATTCCGCCTGCATTCCGGACGCATCAGCTCGAATCTCAATCATGCATGGAACACGCTGACGCAGCGCACGATGGGGCCGGTGACGGTGGCCGAAGTCACCGTCGACGCGTCGACATTGCATGATGGCGACTTCGCCGGATTGGCGGCGTTCCAAGGATGCTATTCCTACATCGCGCTTACGCGAAGGAACGGCCGCACGATGCTGACCGTCCAATACAAGCCGGTGAATGACGATTCCATCTTCTCCGACGATGATTGGGACAGTCCAGCCGTAACGGATGCGGAAATCATGGCGGATGCGGATTGCATGCGCCTGCGCGCGGTATATGATTTCACCGATTGCAAGGATGAAGTGACGTTCTTCTACCGCGATGCGGATACGCCGGAATCCGAATGGTGTCCATTGGGGACAGCGCACCGGATGATCTTCAAAATGGATCATTTCACAGGTTGCCGTATCGGATTGTTCCTGTATTCGACAAAAGAGACCGGTGGAATCGCCGATTTTTACGACTTTGCGTATTCGACGCCGAATACGAAGGAAGGAGGGCGATGAAGCGACAGGCCATAGTGGCGCAGGAACTGTCGAAGGTTGGCGCTGAAGATCAGGGCATCACCGTGTTCCGAGGGGTCCCGTTCGCCCAGCTCCCGTCGGCAGTCTGCGCTGGCGTGCGCCGCAGCCGGCCCTGCCATGGATGGTGTGCTGCAAGCCTTCGATTTCGGGCCTACCGCGATGCAGCCGACGCCGGGTGCCTCCGATGATTTCTATGATCGTGAATGGGGCACCGATCCGGCCGTGCCGATGAGCGAGGATTGCCTCTACCTGAATATTTGGACTCCGGCATTACGCGGATATGGCGCGGATAGCATGGTAGCCTCCGAAAAGCTGCCGGTCATGGTCTGGATCTACGGCGGAGCCTATCAATGCGGCGGCACATTTGAAAAGGAATTCGACGGCACACATCTCGCCGCGAACGGCGTCGTTGTGGTCAGTGTGGCCTATCGTCTGAATGCATTTGGGTTTATGACGCACCCTTTGCTGCATGAGGAGGCCGTAGAACGCGGCGACGGCGAACCATATGCGAATTTCGGATTCCTGGATCAGCGTGCCGGAATCCAATGGGTGAAGGAAAACATCGCGAAGTTCGGCGGAGATCCGGAAAACATCACGGTTTTCGGCCAATCGGCCGGTGCCGCCAGCGTCTTGGCCCAGATCTGCTCGCCGATGAACCATGGCCTGTTTCAGAAAGCCATCATGCAATCCGGCGCAGGCTTAGGGTATTTCAATGCGCGGCAGGACACGCTGGAGCATGCGCAGGCCAACGGAATCCGTCTGTTCGAAGCATTGGGTGTCTCCACGCTGGAGCAGGCCCGTGCAATCCCGGCCCGAACGGTATTGGAAGCCGCCGAGTCCCTGCCTGTTCCACCGGACAGCGGACGTGAAGATGACTGGTCGATGATCGTCAATTGGGTGCCATGCGTGGACGGCCTGTTCCTTCCCGATCAGGAGGAGCGTATCGTCGAGGCTGCAAGGCCAACAACGTCGACATGCTGGTCGGCAACACGACCAATGAGTTCATCGCTTCGACTGAAGATGGGAAGCCTGTGCATGTCGGCCAGCTCGGCAATCTCACGCTGATCCGCAAATGGACCGCAAGCGGTGGGACCGCGCCATACTACTATCATTTCGATGTCGCTATGCCGGGGGATGATGCCGGAGCCTTCCACTCATCCGATCTGTGGTTCTCCTTTGGAAGCCTTGCGAAATGCTGGCGTCCGTTCGTTGGATGGCATTACGATCTGGCAAGGCGAATGGGGCTGTACTGGACCAATTTTGCCGCCAATGGCGATCCCAACGGAACGGACCGTGACGGAACGCCGCTTCCTGTATGGGATCCTTGCATCGGTGAGGAATGCCCCGCCATGCATTTGTGCCAAGAACCGGGCATGCGGACGGATTGGCTTACCGAAACGGATCGAAAAGCATTCGGCATGTGACGGCATGCCGTTGATGTATACATACTGATATGTAAACAGGGACGGTCTTTGCGGATCGTCCCTGCCGCATAATGATTTGCCGTTGCGCGTGCAGGAGGATTTCGAGACTGATTATCCGACTTTTCACCGTTTCTGTCGTCTGGTTCGTCGGTGGCGTCTCGCGGAGCTCGGGCCATTAAAGACCCTGTTCGGCGTTGTGCAGGCTAGGAGCTGTTTGAAGTGTTCTAGGCCGGACGTTTCGCCGTATAGGGGCGTGTCTGCGTGGATTCCGTCGGATGTGGCGTCTCAATTGTTGGACGTTGCGGTGAGCGTGAACGGGGGTGATTATGAGGAAGACTGAACCCCGCTCATGACCATTGCCGACACGATGGCCTATTTGCAGTGCAGTCGTCGGCTGTCTTGTTGGGTACCAACTCGGGTACCTTGCTGGGTACCGGAAATGTTGGCATTGGCGTACATTTCCGTACATTCTCTGTTTGCGCCGTATGTTTTGAAATCGTTGGTATTCCGCCGTTTTGGCATGAAAAAAGGGCTTCCGGATTTCTCCGAAAACCCTCAAGGCGGAGTCAGAGGGATTCGAACCCTCGAGCCGCTAAACACGACTAACACCTTAGCAGGGTGCCCCTATCGGCCACTCAGGCATGACTCCACTGTTGCGTTACGACGCAACAGCATGTAACTATAGCATCTATCCGCGTGCGAAACACCATATTGTGAAAAAATGAGAGAAAAACGTGTGGTGATGTCAGTGGGACTCGAACTCGTGAGCCGTGTCGAGCGGTCTCATTGATATGCGACACGCCGGTATGCCCGCAGGTTTCGCCATATTCGAACATTTGTTCCAAAACTGCCGAATCGTTGTCTATCATGGAATCATGAGCACAGCACCAAGAATCGCAGCGGCCAAACGTGACTGGGGTCACGATGAGGTCGGATGCACGGTGCTGCATATCGACATGGACGCTTTTTTCGCATCCCTCGAAGTGGCGCGGCATCCGGAATACGCCGACAAACCGGTAATCATCGGCATCGGCAACCGTTCCGTGGTGTCCGCGGCGAACTATGAGGCACGCAAATACGGCATCAATTCGGCGATGGCAAGCTCCCGGGCAAGAAAACTATGCCCGAACGGCGTCTTTCTGCCGGTGGACATCCACTACTACCGTGAGATGTCCCGACGTATCTTCACAGAGGTGTTCTCCCGCGTCACCGATCGCATCGAACAGGTTTCCGTGGATGAATGCTATATGGACGTCTCCAGCGCGCTGCTGCGGTGGAAGAGTCCCCGCGCCATCGGAGCTTGGATACGCGATCAGGTCGCCAGACGGTACCACATCACCTGTTCCGTCGGCATCGCGGCGAACAAGCTTGTCGCCAAAATGGCTTCGACCAATGCCAAACCGGATGGCATGCTCATGATCCCCGTGGCCAGACATGCCGAATTCGTGCAGATGATGCCGTTGCGTGGCATACCTGGCATCGGTCCGTCCTTGGAGAAACGACTGAACGCATGGGGCGTTGATTCCGTGGCTGACTTGGCGAAGATGAGCATGGAATCGCTTGAGCAGGCGACGGGGTCAGCCATCAGCGCGCGCGGGTTGTACATGGCGGCACGCGGATTGGATGACCGCCCTGTCGCACCGCGTGCGCAGGAGAAATCCGTCGGCGCGGAACGCACGTTCGACAAGGACACCCAAGACATGCGGCAGGTGACATCCATGCTCCGCTGGTGTTGCGATGATGTGGCCGGCACGCTGCGCAGACGAGGGTTGATGGCGCGTAAGGTCATGGTGAAGCTGCGATTCCCGGATTTGAGCTATGCGACGAAAGGACATACGCTGGACTGTCCGACGGATGCGGCAAGCATGCTGTATCCGCAATGTGTCGCATTATTGCTGGCCATGATGGGCATGCCGGAAAGCTCTATCGACGCCATTTCGTTGACCAGACCGGTGCGACTTGCCGGCATGAGCGCGGGCGGTTTGGTCGAAGCGGCGGATGCGGCGGTTCAGCTTTCGCTTGATGACATGCTTGAAGAGCAGAACGAGGCGCAGCGGGTCGTGGGACGGATGCCGAACCGTCGACCCAATCGGAACGGCTACGCGGTGCGGAAGCGGCATTAGACGCGGTACGGCTCAAATACGGTAAAGGAAGCGTGCGTCTTGGCATATGGCGTACGGGGCCATCAGGTAATCTTGAACATTGAGAGTGATGTGGAACATGAGAAGAAACAGGGGGAGTGCCATGAGATACAGGGACAAGGCGGTGCATGCCCGCAACCCGGAAGTGCTGGTTGCAGGGCGTCGCAGGCTGGCCATCGTCGCAGCCGTCGTGCTTGTTGTATTGCTGGCGGTAGGTGGGTGGTTCCTGACGCGGTGCTTGCGTTCATCACAGTCCCAAGCCGGGCAGGGGGCCACAACGCAGATGGACGTGGCCAAGCAGAAAAAGCATGTGGTGAAAAAGGCCGAGCCAAAGGAACATCACGGCAATTCGCCGGACTGTCCGGATACCGATTGCATCGCCATGATGGTCAATGGCGATCTGCTGTTCCACCCTGGTCTGTGGGACAACTTCGCCGGTCCCAATACCGCGGCGACGGACGGTACGGCCTATGACTTCACCAGTCTGTTCGAACCGATGCGCAAGTACATCGATGCCTCCGATATCGCGGTGTGCGAATTCGAAACGCCGATCGCGCCTCGCGGTGGCCCCTACACCGGGTATCCGGTGTTCAACATTCCCTCGGAGGTCGCCGACGCGGCCGCCAAGGTGGGGTATCGCGCATGCACGCATGCGTCGAACCATTCGTGGGATCAAGGCGCGGATGGCATCACACGCCTGTGGGATACCCTCGACCAGGACGGCATCGCACAGACGGCTCCTACAAGACCGAGGAAGACTCTACCAAACCGCTGGTCATCGATTCCCCGACCGGTGGCGGCAAACTGGGCCTGATCGCCGGTACCGTGTCCCTGAACGCGCAAACCCCCGATTATGATTGGCGCGTCGACCGTCTGCGCGAGAGCGGCGATCCGAACCATCAGGCCGACATCGACAAAGCCGTGGCCAAAGCCAAAGAGGCCCGTAAACAAGGCGCCGACGTGGTGGCCATCGCCATGCATTCCGTGCAGGAATATCTTGACTACGCCGACTCGTGGCAGCAGTCCGAAGCGCATGAGCTGGCCGACACCGGTGCGTTCGACGTCATCTACGGTGCCGGATGCCACTGTGCGCAGCCCGTTGAGAACTACAACGGCACATGGATCATCTACGGTCTGGGCAACGCGGTGACGGTCACGTCCTACATTCCAGGCAACGAGGTCAACAACCAAGGCGTGACGGCCCGCGTCCAGTTCGCCGGCAAGAAAGGCGTGGCCGGCTCATGGCGGGTCAATCGCATCGATTGGGTGCCGACGGCCAATGTGCGTCAAGGCCAATACCAGTGGTGTCCGATTTCGGACGACCATCCGGATGGAGCCTGTTGGAACGAAACAGAAGATGCCAATCAGAGACAACGTATCTGGAACGTGATCTATTCCATGGGCGCGGACCAGAACGTGGTTCGAGAGTGGAACATCACCGCAGAACAAGCTGGTTCATCTGGAAAGTAGTTTCCCGTGGCAGAATATGCCTCGTATTCGTTAATCGACCTGTATGGAGCGTTTCCGCTCGTGATGTGAGGTAAAGATATGGATGGAGTTTTCGAGACCCAGCCGGACCGCACCGACTTGCCGCTGGTGGTCATGCCGGTGGTCATCGAATCGATGATCGGACCGTTCAAACAGAACTTCACGATGCTCGAAAACGTGGCCCGCGTGCGCATGTACGAGGATTTCACACTGGACGAGGACACCATCGTGGAACGCTGCAAGGATGCCGACGCCGTCATGGTCATCGGATTCCACTGCGCCGATGCCATCCTCGACAGGCTCGACGCCAAGTGCTATGCGTTCGGAGGCACCGGCGTCGCCAGCTACATCAATCTTGAGAAAACCAAGGAACGCGGCATCCGCGTCTGCAACGTGCTGCATTACGGCGATCACGCCGTCGCCGAGCACGCCATGGCGTTGCTCATGGAACTGACCAGGCACGCCGGAGCGCTTGATATGCAGGTCAAGCAAGGCGATTGGGACGGTGCCGACGGTTTCGAACTGTTCGGCAAGAAGCTCGGCATCATCGGACTCGGCGGCATCGGGCAGACCGTGGCCGGCATCGCCAACGCTTTCGGCATGAAAGTATCCGCGTGGAACTCCCACGTGCCGGCACAGGTGTTCGAGAACCTGAATGTCACTCCGGTGGAAGACATGAACGAGTTGATCTCGAATTCAGACGTGGTCAGCGTGCATATGCCGTTGCTTGACTCCACCCGTGGCATCATCACGGCGAAGAACCTCGACGCGTTGCGTCCGGGAACCCTGTTCGTCAACACCGCCCGCGCCGAAGTCATCGAACCCGGCGCACTGCTCGCAAGACTTCAACGCGGAGACATTCCGGCGGCCTTGGACGTGTTCGATCATGAGCCGCTTGCCGCCGACGATCCTTTGTGCAAGATTCCCGGCATCGTGCTCACCCCGCACATCGCATGGCGCACCGACGGCGCGTATATCGGCATGACCAAGCAGGTGTCCAATCCATCGCCGCCTTCTTCAAGGGGGAGGAATTCAACGTCGTCGTCTGAAAAAATAACCGGGAAGCAGCATATGCGCGCGGTCGGTGAGGTTAGGTAGGTTGAACAGCATGCAGACCATACTCGATTCCGCCGATCGGCCGGCGCACGACGCCTTCGTCGAAAAGAAATCGGAATTCATCGGAGACGCCTGTCATATCAGCTCGTTGGATGAGGCGCTCGCTTTCGTTCAGACGATCCGTGACCAGCATCCGAAAGCCCGGCATGTCGCCTATGCCGCGGTGTGTGGTGGATCCGATGGACGTCTTGCGGAACGCATGAGCGATGATGGCGAGCCGTCCGGAACCGCCGGCAAGCCCATTCTCGACGTGCTGCGGGCAAACGAAATGACTGATTGCGTGGTCGCGGTCACACGGTATTTCGGCGGTATCCTGCTTGGTTCCGGCGGCCTGATCCGTGCGTATTCCACAGGTGCGTCAATTGCGGTCAAGGCTGCTTCCAAGGCGAAAATCGTACCGTGCGGCGAATATCAGGTAACTCTTGATTATCCGCAGTTGGGCAGCTTCCAGAATCTGTTGTCAACGGTGGAAGGCGAGCAGACCGACGCGCAGTACACTGACCGCATCGCCTTGACTGTGGTGGTTCCGCAGGAACAGGCGAATGCCTTCGAATCCCGAGTTGTGGAAACTTTCAACGCTACGGTCGTTCCGCAACTGGTGGGCACGTCCAACCGTCCGGTCAAAGTATGAGTTCACGTTGTGAGCCGCATGCATATAGTGTCGTAAGGTGAAAATATGAGTGATGAGAACGAGCAGCATGAGAATGATCCGCAGGCCGACGCCTCGAACGCCGATGAGACCGTGGATTTCGAGCCGTTGACCGCCACATACGAGCGGCTCCGGCATTCCACTGATTCCACCGCATTAAGCGAGTTCGCCAGACGTCCGCTGCCGGACCGGAGCGACCAGGCGGCGTTCTCCCGTGCCACCGCATTGCTTGAGGCTGTGGCTGGCAACGCGCATACGCCGGTGGAGGACCGCGTCTTCTTGCCGAAACCATGCCGTTCCCGAACATTCTGGTCAAGCTTTCCACCGACGAGTCTCCTGACGTACGCAAAGCCGTTGCGGGAAACGCCGATGACAAGAACTGGCTGGTGGGCCGACTGACCAAGGATGAGTCGCCCGAAGTGCGTGCCACCGCGCTGCGCAACAAACGTACGTCTTGGAAAATGCGTCTTGAAGGCGCCGAAGATTCCACCATGGATTCCGACACGCTTGATTTCCTGGGCTCGTTGGGAACGCAGGTCGAACCGGACGCTCCGGTGGTGCTTGCGACCATGGTGCGCAGGGCCGTCGCCTTGAATCCGAATGTTTCCGATCGGATGCTCCAGCAGTTGGCGCAGGACGCTTCAAGCGACGTGCAGAAGGCCGCTCAACGGCAGCTTGCGGAAAAATAATTGCATACGTTGTCATTTTTATGAGATTCCTGCGCGTGGTGCGCATGTTTTGGTCCTAGACTGGGAACCATGACAGAACAGACCGAAAACGCAACGCGTCTCGCCCGTCCGCTCATTCATCTGGCAAAGCTGGTGGGTGTCGCCACCAGCTACGTCGGTATGAGCCATGATTACCACGAAATCGAAGACGATGTTCTAGTGGCGGTGCTCAAGGCGCTTGGTATTGACGCTTCCAACGATGAGGCGATCAACCAGTCCATCACATCCATCAAGTCCGAACGCGAAACGCGCGTGGTGGCTCCCACCGTGCTGCATATCGTGGGCAAGGAAAGCAAGGTGGCGGTGCACGGCGGCATGTTCGATGTGCCGGAAGCTCCATCACGCTGGAAAACGGCAAGCAATTCACGGGCAAAATCTCCCATGAGGGCGGTGAGAAAATCGCCCATGAGATTGATGGCAGCTTCTTCTTCACGTCGTATCTCGTCCTGCCCGCCGATCTGCCCGAAGGCTATCACACCCTCGAGGTCACTGTCGGCAGCGAGACGGAGACTGCAACCGTTATCAGCGCTCCTGAGAAAATCGAACTGCTCGATGATATGAAGAACGGCTCCCTGTGGGGGTGGATGAGCCAGCTGTACTCCATCCGTTCCAAGGGATCCTGGGGCGTGGGAGACTTCGAAGATCTGAAGACCATGCTGGTCGAGGCTAAAAAGAAGACCGGCTCCGACTTCATGCTTATCAACCCGATGCACGCCGCGGAGCCGGTGCCTCCGCTGACGCCATCGCCGTATCTGCCGATTTCCCGCCGTTTCATCAATTTCAGCTACATCCGTCCGGAGTCCATGCCGGAATATCTCACGCTGTCCCACGAGGACAGGGCTGAAGTCGATGCGCTGCACGAGCAGGTCGAATCGCTGAATGACGACGCGCGGCTGATCGATCGCGACGCCATGTGGCGCGTCAAGAAGCATGCGCTGTGGGTCATCTACAAGGCCGGCCGAACCAAGCTCGCCAGGCCGAATTCGACCGTTACCTCGCCGAATGCGGAGACGAGATCGAATCCTACGCCACCTGGTGCCTGTGCTACGACAAGTGGGGAGCTCCCTCCGACGACGCCGATAATTGGGTGCGCAAATACAACCGTGATTCCGAAGAAGTCGCGCAGTTGCGTGAGAAGTTCCCGGACACCCTTGAGTTCTACCGCTGGCTTGAGTGGGTCGCCACCGATCAGTTGCACGCGGCGCAGCAGGCCGCCCGCAAGGCCGGTATGAAGATCGGCATCGTCGCGGATATGGCCGTCGGCGTGCATCCGGCAGGATCCGATGTGTGGTGGAATCCGGAACGCTTCGCCAAGGGCGCCACGGTCGGTGCCCCGCCGGACATGTTCAACCAGCAGGGCCAGGATTGGAGCCAGCCGCCGCTTAACCCGATCGCCCTCGAACAGACCGGATTCAAGGTGTACCGGGATATGGTGCATGACATGTTCGCCAATGCCGGTGCGGTGCGTATCGATCATATCCTTGGTCTGTTCCGCCTATGGTGGATTCCGGAAGGCAAGCCCGCCACTGATGGCACATATGTGCATTACGATTCCGATGTCATGCTCGGCATTCTCGCGCTTGAGGCTTCCCGCGCTGGTGGCGTGGTTGTCGGCGAGGATCTGGGTGTCGTGCCGGCCTATGTGTCCAAGTCGCTGTCCGAACATGGCATTCTCGCTGTGCCGTGGAATGGTTCGAACAGATGGACGGTGTGTTCCGCACTCCGAAGGATTGGCGTCCGTACGCACTGGCGTCCGTCAATACGCATGACATGCCTCCGGCGGCCGGTTACCTCGAATATGGCCACGTCAAGTTGCGTGAGCAGCTCGGCCTGCTGTCCGGTCCGGTGGAGGAATTCCAGAAGTCCGCAACCGCCGAGCACAATGCCATGCTGAACATGCTGGTCGAGGAGGGCTATCTCGACAAGGCTGCTCTGGATGACGAAGCCGCCAACGAAAACGAGATTGTCGACGCGCTGTACCGTGGTCTGAAAGGTTCGCCCTGCAAGCTCATGGCCGCCTCCATCGTCGACGCGGTCGGTGAGAAGCGCACGCAGAACCAGCCGGGCACCAATAACGAGTATCCGAATTGGCGTATTCCGCTGGCCGATGGCGAAGGCAACGTGGTGCCGCTCGAAAAGCTCTTCGACGAACCGCGTCTGCAGGAGATCACCGCCATCATGCGTGGCTGATCTTCTATAGGCGATTCCATGGGGTGTCCACAGGTCCGACGGTCTGCGGACACCCTTGTTTTCGTGTTGCCGAATGTCAAGGCAGGCGATATACTAGTAGACTGTTGTGTTTCCCTACGGGGTCCTTCAAAGCGCTTTTCCCACTCGCCATCGAGGACTTTCAGGGAGCCCACGGATAATGAGACCTGAAAAACGGCATTATTCCGCGCCCAACCAACGCGTGTAATGCTGATGGATGGTCCGGAACACAATATATAGAAAAGGTACATCGTGAAAACTTTCACTCCGAAGCCAGCTGATCTGACTCACGACTGGTACGTCATCGACGCCACCGACGTGGTGCTCGGTCGTCTCGCCACTCAGGCGGCAACCCTGCTGCGTGGCAAGAACAAGCCGACCTACGCTCCGCACGCCGATTCCGGCAACCACGTGATCATCCTCAACGCCGACAAGATCGCTCTGACCGGCAACAAGTTGGGCAAGGAACTGTACATGCACTCCGGTCGTCCGGGTGGCCTGCGTCGCGATAGCTACGCCCAGCTGCTCAAGACCAACCCCGAGCGCATCATCAAGTCTGCCATCAAGGGCATGCTGCCGAAGAACCGTCTGGCCAAGGTTCAGCTGGATCGTCTCCACATCGTTCGCGGTGCCGAGCATCCGTACGCTGGCATGAAGCCGCAGGTTTTCGAGATCGCTCAGGTCTCGCAGCAGGCTAAGTGAACCGAAGGGAGATAAGAAACATGGCTGAAAACACCAACGACTCCGCGGTTCTCGAGACCGAAGAGGAGCTCACCTCGTACACCACCGAGACCAACGCTGGCGCTGGCACCGGTACTTCCACCATCGCTCCGGGCTACGCACCGGTCGTCGTAAGGAAGCCGTCGCCCGTGTTCGCCTGGTTCCGGGCACCGGCAAGTGGACCATCAATGGTCGCACCCTGGAAGAGTACTTCCCGGCCAAGCTGCTGCAGCGTGAGGTCAACTCCCCGATCGTTCTGCTCAAGCTCGAAGGCAAGTTCGACGCTATCGTCCTCGTTGACGGTGGCGGCACCACCGGCCAGGCTGGCGCAATCCGCCTGGGCGTTGCCCGCGCTCTGAACGCTATCGATCGTGATGCGAACCGCGCCGCCCTGAAGAAGGCTGGCTTCCTGACCCGCGACGCCCGCGTCGTGGAACGCAAGAAGGCTGGTCTGCACAAGGCACGTCGCGCTCCGCAGTTCTCGAAGCGCTAAAGCTTACAGCAAGCTTTATTCGAAACCCCTCGGAAACCTATGGTCTCCGAGGGGTTTCCTCGTTATTGTGGGCAAGCGTTAGATGCGTTGGACGCAATGGGCTCGTTAGATGTGTTGGACGTATCTGGCAGACGTTGCAGATGAAGCATCCGCATCTCCCTCATTCGCGGCCCACCCGTTACCGGACGTTTCGGATGGGCCGTTTGCGTATTGATGTATGCGCCGATTCGTTGCGCCGTCCGCTGCGCGTCAATCCGTCGAAATCTGCTTCATCGCGCTGATGCTCAGAGCCGGCAGCGTCCACAGGGTCGGATCGTCCTCGGACAACCCGTCGTCAGCGGAGTTCAGACTGTCGCATTCTCATCCATCTGCCAATACATGGTATTGAGACGCTGCAGATGGTTGCGGAATCGCCCGGCAGGTTTGTCCTCCGCTTCCTCATCGAACTCGGCCAGCTTCTCGATCTGCGTGCTGTCCGGGATATTCGCCGGCGATTTCCGCCGAGGACCAGATCATTTCCCATTCGATGTCGTTGGGCAGATGGAATCTGACGTTCTCGTCGGACCCATTGACCAGAATGAGCAGGCTTGGCTCGTCGGGGGAGAGCAGCTGCATGGCGAACGATCGGACCGAGGGATTCGTCCAATCCGCATCATGCGGCGTCTTTCCGTTCGGCAGGAACCAGTGCACGCGGTCGGATTTCTTCAACAGTCCGATTTTGCTCAGTCGGGTGAAGAAATCCTCATGGTTGTAGAGGTCCCGGGCTTTTCTCAGCGCTATCAGCCGGGAAGTGAGGTTGAACAGCTTGAGCTCCGCGGTCTGCTCGGTGCTGTACAACCAATCCCAATCCAGCCATGTGGTCTCATTGTCCTGCGTGTAGGCGTTGTTGTTGCCGTTCTGCGAGTTGCCGAATTCGTCGCCGGCAAGCAGCATCGGCGTGCCCAGGGAGAGCAGCAGCGTGCCCAGCATGTTCATGATGGCCCGTTCTCGTTGCTGTGTGATGATCGGATCACTGCACGGGCCTTCATGTCCGAAATTGACGGAATGGTTGTTGTCGCTGCCGTCCCGGTTGTTCTCTCCGTTGGCTTCGTTGTGCTTATGCCGATACTGGGTCAGATTGGCGGTGGTGAAGCCGTCGTGGCATGCCACGTAGTTCACGGATGCGGTCGATCCGCGTCCGGGGTCGGTGGCGAACAGATCGGCTGAGCCGCATAGGCGCGTGGCCATGGACTGCATGGTCATGTCGCCGGTTTCACCACCACGTGCACGTTCCACATCGGTCAGCCAGAAGGTGCGTGTGCAATCGCGGAAGCGGTCGTTCCATTCCGCGAAGGGGATGCCGAATTGTCCCGTTCTCCAGCCGTTCGGGCCGCAATCCCACGGTTCCATGATCATCTTGAGGTTGCCGAGCAGCAGATCGGAGCGCAACGCGTACAGGAACGGGTGGTATCGCGTGAATTCGCCGTCAAGACGCGCCAGCGTCGCCGCAAGGTCGAAGCGGAAGCCGTCGATGCCGATTCGCTTGGCCCAGTAGCGAAGCGAATCCACGGCGAAGGTGGTGACGTGCGTGTTGGTGAAGTCAAGCGAATTGCCGCATCCCGTCGTGTCGTACAGGCGACTGACCTTGTCTTTGGTCCGTCGGTAATAGGCGAGGTTGTCGAGTCCACGCCAGCAGATGGTCGGGCCTTCCGGACCGGATTCGCAGGTGTGGTTGTACACCACGTCCATGATGACCTCGAAACCGGCCTCATGCATGGCCCGCACCATGTCGATGACCTCCTGCCGCACGGCGCCCGCTCCCGCTTCCTGCGCCTGCTTGGTGGCGTACGAGGCTTCGGGGGCGAAGTAGCCGAGCGTGGAATAGCCCCAGTAATTCGTGCGATTGCGTTCCTGCAGGAACAGTTCGGATTGCTTGGCTTGGATGGGCAGCAGTTCGATGGATGTCACGCCGAGGTCCTGCAGATAGGAGAGCGTGGCCGGATGGGCGAGGCCGGCATAGGTGCCGCGCAATTCCGGAGGAAGCCATGGGGCGTTCGCGGTGAATCCTTTGACGTGCAGTTCGTAGATGACGGTTTTGCTCCATGGCACATGCGGTGGATGGTTCTCCCATATGCTTGTTGATGTCGCGGTCGTCAATGGCCACGGAAACAGGCATGTGTCCCAGAGAGTCCACGGTGCTCATCGGTCCGAACGGCGAACCGGCGACCTTGCCGTTTTTGATCTCGCATTCGTAGGCGAAGGCGCCCGGGTCGAGTTCCATCTTGCCTTCGATGCCTTTGGCGTATGGGTCGAGCAGCAGTTTGTATGGATTGAAGCTCACGCCATGGTTTGGATCCCATGGGCCATTGACGCGGTATCCGTATTGCATGCCGTCCCATGCTTGCGGCACGTGCACGTACCACAGTCCGTAGTTGGGACCGTCCATGCGGAACAGTGTTTCGCGAAGATTGAGCGAGGGAATGCGTCTGGTGCAGATGCGCTGTTTTTTGGCCTGATCGATGAACGTGAGTCCGGGTTCGTTGAACAGCCGTGCGGCGTCGGCATAGAAGGCGCTCGGTTGGTCAAGTGGTTCAAGTACGCAAAACCACACTTGGTCTGCTGTTTCTGAGCGGACAACGGCGTCCGCGCCACCATCGTCGGTGAAATAGAGACCTGGTCGGGTTGCGTAGCGGTGCAAAGGTGGGTTCTTCATAACCTCATTCTAAACACTTTGAAATTATCTGTTGACTTGCTATGTCGAGGCTGTCGACGCTCGTGCCGGTCTGATCCAGCCGTGAGCTTGAACTCGAGCAGGTGCAGGACTTCCTCGACGGCAAAATCGCCGCCGCTTCCAAGGCTGTCGTCAAAATCGGTGCCGGACGCTGTTTATTCGTCCTGAACAGCTTGGAATTAGCGAAAAAGTATCACGACATGACGGCAAATGCGCCGCCGACATCGCCGCATAGCGCATATCCTAATCACAAAAGGGAAAAATCAATCGTATTCATCGTTATCAGGAGGTAATTTTATGACGAAAGCAATGTCTGAATTCACTACCGATCTGCAGCATTCCGGTATGCCGGCGAAGGATCTCGACGAAACCATCGAATTCTATACGAAGAAGCTTGGTTTCGAACTGGCCGGACTGTTCCATAACGGCGAAAATCGTTGCGCATTCCTGCGTTACGGCCATCTGACCATCGAAACGTGGGAGGGTGATCCGGCTCCGCTGACCACTGGTGCCATCAATCATTGGGCATTCGACACTCCCGACATCGAAGCCGCATTCGAAAACGCGAAGGAACTCGGGCTGAATTTCAAAGATAACGAAATCCAGCATATCGACAGCTTCTGGGAGCATGGCATCCGCTACTTCAACGTGTACGGACCGAACGGCGAAACCATTGAATTCTGTCAAATTGTCAAATAACTATCATTAGATGATTGCTGTCAAATAATCGTTGAAAACAAATACAACAGGCGAAACAGACGGAAGCAAACAAAGAAGCGTGCGCTGAACCTTATATACGGGTTCGGAACACGCTTCTTTTTGTTATGCAATCGATGTGATTAATGCGATTAATATGTGCGCAAAAGCGGTCACATATCGCATAGTTCGCGTACGTACGGCTCCACAAAACGCAGAGCCGCGCCGATAATGTCTTGATGGTCGAGCGCCATTCCCTTGCGCAGGGTGAAATCCGTGGTGCCGAATGGCGTATGTTCCACCACGCGTTCGCGTAGTCCGGCCATATCGTCATCATCGAGATATTGTGCTGCCTCACCGCTGATGATCACGTCACCGGCCAGTACCGAGCGAATATTCGTTACCGCCAGCGCCATATAATCCAGCCATTGCGAGAATCGTTCGCGATGCTCCTGCTCGCCTTGTTCCAACACCGAGAAGAAGCCGGGCAGGCTTTCGCCGTCTTCCATCAGCGTTTCCGGCGAGCAATACGTATCCATGCAGCCTGTTGCCCGCAGTAGCAGGTGTTGCCTCCTGGAATCAGCGTCATATGTTCGATTGAGCCATTGCATTGGTTGGGCCCTTGGTAGAGCGATCCGTCTACGATGACCGCGCCTCTGGGGCGTCGCTCGAGGTAGATGCAGACGGCATCCTTCAGATTGTGGTCGAACCAGAGTTCCGCCATGGCAGAAGCGTCGGAATCGTGAATCATCAGCGACGGATAGTTGAGGCCGTGGCTGAGTTCGTTGAGTTTCAGGCCGGTGTTGTTCATGATTTTGCCGAAGGTGATCAACTGCCCGTCTGCCGATACGATGCCTTGCATGCAGAAGGCCACGCCTAGCACCGTGCTGCCTTGTTTCGCCAGTTCCTGCGCGAAATCGTTGATGATGCCGTTCATGCGCTGGTAGTAGGCGTCGTTGTTACGATAGGGGAGTGTGCGCTGTCTGGTGGCCACGGATTTGCCGTTCAGATCAATGGCGATGGCCGTGATTCGTGTGGTTTGGATTCGCACGCCGATAGCCACGCTGGAGTGTGCCGCGAATTCGTAGATTTGCGCTTTGCGTCCACCGGTGGATTGCTGCATCTCGCCTTTGACGATGAGCCGTCGGCCTCCATGGCGCGCAGATTCTGCGTGATGGTTGGCAGGCTGAGCCCTAATTCGTGTTCGAACATCTGCTTGGTGGCTGAACCTTGAGTGTAGATGAACGCGGTCATGGCCTTGAGATTGGCTTCTTTGACTGATAGGGCGGATTGGGCTTTCACTGGTTGATCCTTCCTGCGCAACTTCTTTTCCAAGATTACTTCATAAAAGTCCTTTCCTTATGTCTCGTGTTGGTCTGAGATATCAGGTATTGCAAAAAGTATCAAAACAGCTGTGCATAAGGATTTTCTGCCACTTTCATCGCGTCGAAAATA
>ENA-OQIM01000107-OQIM01000107.1-human-gut-metagenome-genome-assembly--contig:-NODE-107-length-26405-cov-5.317185_pt1 | contig 26405 bp, 26 predicted proteins | sample MGYA00242579_ERZ504744 | MGnify/ENA primary metagenome ERZ504744 (study PRJEB26092, sample SAMD00036441) | human gut metagenome | host: Homo sapiens | study: EMG produced TPA metagenomics assembly of...
CGGAAGTTCTTCTTTTCCTCTTTCTCTTTCTCTTTTTCCTGCTCTTTTCTGCCTGTCGATATTCAAAATCGTTTCAACCGTCCGTTTGGCAATCAGCAGTTCTTCTTTCTCTTTTCTGATCTGACGGTACTCAGCGTAGTCCTGCTTTTTCTGGACTGCCAGCTGATGAAACTCCTCATACAATGATTGCATGGACGGGAGCTTTGTAATCTGCAATTCATCAAAGGCTTGCTTCGCCGCTTTATGAATTGTGATTTCCTGACGGTGTTCTTCAAAGAATTTTTTGCTATATCCAGACTTGCGGTACTCGATATAATTGCCTTTGTGTTGCTGATTAATTTTTGACTGTGTCTGCTGCAACGCCTGAACCTCAACCATACGTTTCTCTGCGACCTTGATAGAATCAGAAAGCGCTCGAACCGGGCAGACAGATTTCAATATGAGCAGTCAGATCGTCGTAGTTGCCCAAGCCTTTTTCTTTCAGTAGGATTACCGTTCGGGCAGCTTCTTTTCGGTTGAACTTCTTCGCCCACTTTCATAACCGACCGTCTTGCCTCGGCCATCTTTGCCTGAATATCAATCAGCATCTGGAACTGCTTCGGGGCAGGAGCCTTGGCAGAGCCGCCTTTTGATTTGTGCAGGTTCTTGCCGGAGATAACCGCTTGAATTTCCTCTTTGCTATATCCTTCGCCCAGGGAACGCAGCCGAATGAAACGCTTCTGATTCTCGCCCTTGAACGCAGGCTGCTTTCCATCCTTGAACTCAAATCCCATGTCAGCCAGAGCCTGAACAAAGCCATCAAAGCTCTTTGGTTTCTGCTTCAGCACCGCATCAATCGCATCACATAATTCGTCACGCTGGGTACGCTTCTTGGGATAAACAGTTCTTTTCTGGCGCTCCCGATACGGCTTCGGTGTAATAATGGACAGCCCGTGTTCCAGGCAAACCATATCACTGAGTCTTTGCACCGCCAGACCGGAAAGAAAGAAGTTTTTGAATTTCCGTGTGGCATCCAGCGAGGTCGAATTATAAATGATATGATTGTGAATGTGGGATTTGTCGATGTGGGTCGCAACGATGAAAGCGTGTTTTCCCTTTGTCCATCGCATCGCTGTTTCATAGCCGACTTGGTTCGCTTCTTCCGGGGTGATTTCTCCCGGCTTAAAGGACTGGCGTATCTGGTATGCGATGATATTGTTCTTCTGCTGTCTGCCGGTAATATGCTGATACTGCCGTTTGGAAAGCAGAAATTCCTCATCTGCTGTCTTTGGATCACACTCATAGGAACTGATAAATTCGCCATCATTGGTTTTTGCGGCATTTTGTGAGTAGTCGGTTCTGTCTGCCAAACATTGAGCGACCGTCTTTCCCTTATTCACATGGAGTGCAATCAATCTTGTCGCTGCCATTCCCATCACTTCCTTCCCAAAAAGAAAAAGCCACCGGTCGGTGACTTTTTCTCTGATATTATCTTATGACCTGATAAATGCTCCCAGACTTTCTCCAATATTCTCGACTTTCATAACAGCCCAGACGAGCAAGAACACCGCTGCTATTGTCGCAATTCCAAGAACCACAAGAATAAGCAGGGACTGCCACAAAGCCTTTACAATGCAGTAAATCGCAGATCCGCCAATGACCAAGAGCAATAAACCAATTACATAGGACACAACATTTGTAAGCAGATTTCCAAGAATGCAAATCACTTTTACAACGAACAGCACCGGCAGTGCCAATATCTTCAATACCAGCTTCATAGGCTCAACCCCTTTCTTTTAATTATATTGTACAAGGGTATCTGCCATAACGCAATGATGTCAACCCTTATGTAAAAGCCGCAGCCGAAACTGCGACTTCCCAACAAGTTGTCGGATTACTGGATTGAGGACAGGCGAACAAGAACTTCTCTCATGTCCGTCCAGATCTCCTCCAGCCGTTTTTGCAAATCCTCAATGTCAGCACGATAGATGCTGCCTGTTTCGTTCGCTCGCTTTGCGTACTGGTTCAGGTTGTTGGAGCAGATTCGCAGGAGCGAAACCAGGGCTTTCACATCCTGCAAATCCAGTCTGATACAGTAACCATCCAGAGCCATTTTCCGCAGATAGGCTCCCATGCTGCGGATGCCAAGCTCGTCCATCTTCTCATGGATTCGCTCGACCTCCTCCTTGGATGCAAGGAAATGAACATCCTGATCTCGCTTTGCCATTACAACACCTCCTCACGGGTTTCAGAGTATTTTGCAGGCGGGATATGCTCCGCTTTGGATTTCAGATCAGCCAACACAGAAGGACGCTCTGACTCGCTTCTTTCGTCACGATTTTCCACAGAGTCCTCCATATTCAGGGCTGCATCCAGTTCTGCCAGTCGCTGACTTTTGGCTGTCAGCTCTGCTTCCTGCGGGAACGGTTTTCCAACCTCCGCCTTGGCTGCTTCCTGCTGATTGTAGAGATTATTCAACTGCTCATTGGCTCGTTCTAAGCGCTCAAGGATGCCTGCAAGGGCATTGTCCAGTCGGGTGATATTTCCTCGTGCGTCCGTTCCAAGGGCTACTCTGTGGCTCACAGCGCCCTTCAGGGTCACATCGAACTCGTTCCGGAAACTGTCAAACGAAAGCTCCATCTGAAAGCCACGGTAACTGCCAAGAGGAACCGGATCGGCACTTTTCGTGTCCTTACAAGCCGCAAGGAGGATTTCACCGGCATCTGCCTTTTCGGTGTAGGCTTTGCCCATGATTTCCATGCCGCAAAAGCCATCGGCAATCTGCGGGTGTGCTTCCACGGTTTTAATATCAGCTTCAAAGCCATGAATATAGCCTGTCTGCTTTTCAATCTCAGCCGGGAAGTATTTCAGAAGCTTATCTTCCATACGGTACTGCTGGCTCTGGTGGTCAGCTTTCAGCACCTTCAGCCTTGCCACATCAATGTCCAAGTCCATCTTTTCCTTGATAAGCGGATTGCCGGCACACAGCGCCTTGATCTCCGCATAGGACAGCGCCTGCTCATCCACATCGTCACAGGAGCGAACCGGTGATTTGGAGGTCATAATCTGAGAAATAAACTTCTGCTTGTTTTCCAAGGTCTGATACAGGTAGGCATCGAAGGTTCCCTCGGTCACATACTGATACACCTGAACCTCTTTGTTCCGGTTGCCCTGACGGATGATACGACCGTTTCTCTGGGTCATATCAGACGGACGCCAACCCACATCCAAGTGGTGAACTGCCACCAATTTGTCCTGGACGTTGGTTCCTGCACCCATCTTTTGCGTACTGCCAAGAAGCACTCGCACCTGCCCGGTACGAACCTTGGCAAAGAGGTCTTTTTTCTTTGCTCGGTATCTGCATCATGGATAAAGGCAACTTCTTCCGCAGGCACACCGTTTGCAATCAGCTTGGTTTTGACATCATCATAGACATTGAAGGTTCCATCATTTTTCGGTGTGCTAAGGTCGCAGAACACCAACTGGGTCAATTTGTCAGCCTGACCGTCCTGCCAGATACGCAGGATATTTCCCACGCAGGCATTGAGCTTGCTGTCAGGGTCATCGGGTAACAGGGTGTTCATTAGCCGCTGATCCAGTCCCAATTTTCGTCCGTCGCTGGTAATCTTGAGCATATTATCGACGGACGGGTCTACAATACCGGCATGAACATCTGCTGCTCTCTCTGAAAGGGAAGCCACCATATCCTTCTGGTACTCAGAGGCTGAACCACAACCGTTTCAAACTTTGCTTCGGGAACAGGGAGATGCAACTGGTCAGAGGTCTTGATGTCGGCAACCTCCTTGAACATATTCATCAGTTCAGGCAGGTTGAAGAACTTCGCAAATCGGGTTCTGGCACGATAGCCGGTTCCCTCCGGTGCAAGCTCAATCGCAGTTGTTGTTTCTCCGAAGGTCGATGCCCAGGAATCAAAATGGGTCAGGTTCTTTTGCTGGAGCGTACTGTACTGGAGATAGCGCATGACCGTATAAAGCTCGGTCATCGAGTTACTTACTGGAGTACCGGTTGCAAAGATCACACCACGCCCGCCGGTCAGCTCATCCATATAGCGGCACTTCATAAACATATCCGAAGATTTCTGGGCTTCGGAGGTGGACAGACCTGCCACATTTCGCATTTTTGTGTAGAGGAACAAATTCTTGAACGCATGGCTTTCGTCCACAAACAGCCGGTCTACACCCAACTGCTCAAAGGTAATGACATCATCTTTCTTGTCAGCGGCAAGGAGCTTGTCCAGTCTGGCTTCCAATGATTTTCGTGTTTTCTCCATCTGCTTGATCGTGAAGTTTTCGCCACGCTGCCATTTCAGCTCCGCAATCGCACCCTCGATCTCATCAATCTGCTCCCGCAGCTGCCGTTCCTGTCGTTCGGCAGAAAGCGGGATTTTTTCAAACTGGCTGTGACCGATGATGACTGCATCATAGTCACCCGTTGCGATACGAGCGCAGAACTTCTTACGGTTTGCTGTTTCAAAATCCTTCTTGGTGGCAACAAGGAGCTTGGCACTCGGATAGAGGTGCAGGAACTCGTTTGCCCACTGTAAGGTCAAGTGATTCGGCACAACGAACAGGGATTTCTGGCTCAATCCAAGCCGTTTACTCTCCATAGCCGATGCAGCCATCTCGAAGGTCTTGCCCGCACCAACTTCGTGTGCAAGCAGCGTATTTCCACCATATAGCACATGAGCGATAGCATTTCTCTGGTGTTCACGGAGGGTAATATCCGGGGTTCATGCCGCCGAAACGGATATGAGAGCCATCATACTCACGAGGTCTGGTGGAGTTAAAAAGTTCGTTGTACTTGGTGGAAAGGGTTTCTCGTCTGTGCGGATCTCTCCAAATCCAATCTCGGAACGCATCCTTGATTGCCTGCTGTTTCTGCTGTGTCCAGGGTAGTTTCTTTTTTATTGAGGACACGCTTCTGCTTACCATCTGCATCTTCAATCGTATCATAGATACGAATATCCTTCAGATTCAGCGTTTCCTCCAGAATCCGATATGCGTTGCTCGCTCTGTACCGTAGGTGACATACGCCGCCCACATCGTTGTAGTTGGGAGAACTCTTACCGTTGATGCGCCACTCTGCGGTCAGCTCGGAGAACTTGACCTCAATGGAACGGCGCAAGTAATACGGCGTTTCAAAGGTTTCCTCCATGAACTGCTGAATATAATCGGCATCAATCCATGTTGCACCCAAACGCACATCAATCTCGGACGCATCCAAGTCCTTCGGCTGTGCTTTCTGCAAGGCTTCCACATTGATGTGGAAGGAAGAATCCCTGTCTGCCGCCATCTGTGCGACACGCAGCTTGCTTCTTACATCACCGGAAAGGTAATCATCGGCAGTCTGCATCCAACTTCCACAGCATCGGGAGCCATCGGGTCTTTGAAGATCACCCCTCGAAGCTCTGCCTGAATCGCATCGTATTCTCCAGGTGTTCCAAGCAGCTGTGCCATAAACGGCAAATCCACCTTGCCACGCTCACCGATAGAGATTGCCAGAGCTTCGGACGGCGTATCCACGCTCGTCACTCTGCGTTCCGGCTTGATGGTTCGCTTGGTGAACATATCCGCCTTGCTTTTCAGATTGCCGTCCTCATCCACATTTTCCAGAGAACACAGGAGATAGTAGGAGGAATCGTCAGCAAATGCCTGACCATTGGCTCGATTATTGATAAGCCCGTTCTTTGCGGCAAACGCATCGTAGGCATCATTCAGTTCTGCCTGTTTCTGAGTAATCATTTCATCCGGGTAATCCTCAAGCTGATATTCGATCAGCTCGTTGACGATACCACGAAGTTCCACCATGCCCATCACACGGTCTTTTGCTTTCTCATTCAGGTCTACACGGCGCATCAGGGAGTTTTCACGGAAGTACACATTGCCATCCACCACGGTATAAGAGAAATTCTTTACATCCGGGGTTGCAGGAATGGTTTCGATTTCCTTACCCTTGTCAGCTTCGGGAAGCTCCACAGCCTGATAGGTTCCTTGGATGTGGGAAACTGCTTCTTTCAGAAGTTCGGACAGTTCCATGCCCTCAATGGGACGCACTGTAATGTCCATGCCGTAGGCGGTACTTTCTTCCACCGTATCGCCCAGAACCATTTCAGGATGAGCGACAAAGTAGCTGTTCATGGTGTGTCCTTCTTCGGTGCGGTCAAGGTTTACCCATTCCGGTACAATGTCAATCGGATGGTCACGCTTTTGCAGGAACAGGATGTCGGACACGACTTCCGTGCCTGCGTTTTTCTTAAAGGCATCGTTTGGCAGACGGATTGCACCAAGCAGTTCCGCCCTCTGCGCCATATATCGCCTTGCGTCAGAGTTCTTGGAATCCATGGTGTAACGGCTTGTCACAAAAGCGACCACACCACCGGGACGAACCTGATCCAAAGCCTTGGCAAAGAAATAGTTGTGAATGGAGAATCCCAGCTTGTCATACGGCTTGTCGGACACTTTGTAGTTGCCGAAAGGGACATTACCCACAGCCAGATCGTAAAAGTCTCGGCGGTCTGTCGTTTCAAAACCGGCTACTTTGATTTCTGCGTTGGGATAGAGCTTCTGAGCAATTCTGCCGGTGATGGAATCCAGTTCCACACCATACAAACGGCTGCTCTGCATTTCAGGAGGGAGCATACCAAAGAAGTTGCCGATACCCATAGCAGGCTCCAGAATATTTCCTGTTTCAAAGCCCATCTGTCCGACCGCATCGTAGATGGAGCGAATGACCGTAGGGCTGGTGTAATGTGCGTTCAGGGTGGAAGCTCTTGCCGCAGCATATTCATCTTCGGAAAGCAGGTTTTTCAGTGTCTGATACTCCTTCGCCCAATTTCCCTTGTCCGGGTCAAAGGCATCTGCCAGACCGCCCCAACCGACATAATTCGACAAAATCTCCTGTTCTTCGGTAGTGGCGTTCCTGTTCTCGCTTTCCAGTTTGAACAGAGTTTCAATGGCTGCGATGTTTCTTGCGAATTTCTGCTTCGGTCCACCTTCACCGATGTTGTCATCCGTGATGTGGAAGTTCACCGCAGGAACAGGTGGGATTTCTCTGGTGGTGATGGACTGCTCAAGCTGAGCGATAATGTCCATGACTTCGGCATTCTGCCATCCGTCCACCTGGCATAATCCTGAATGATGGTGTCCTTTCCATCTACGCACTGTACGAAGTCCAGACTACCCGGCAGATCTCTGGTATTCATTGCACCCAGGGCTTTTCTCTGCGTGTCAGGAAGTGCATAGTAGGCTCGCAGGCATCATCAAAGGAACTGTATTCCTTGATGTCCAGCGCACCCCGCTTCTGAATGTCCTCGGCAACATAAAAATGATCGATGAAGTGTTCCGGTTCCTGCTGTTCGGGTTCCGCACTGGCTCTGACCTGTGCGTGTGCCTTTTCGTCAGGGTAGTCCCCATAGATACGGATGCACTTATGCTCCTGCTGATCGTAAACGGCAGCACCATCGTACTTGAATCCGTCATCCTCCATGGTTCCGTCCACATAGCCCTGGGCAGCTTTTTCCGCTTCTTCCAGAGTGTAGTAGTCCAGTTTATCATCGAAGCCGTTTTCAAAGTGATGGTAGGCGGCAACCAGATAGCGGGGAGCCATGCGCTCCTCGTAGCTGTTAATCATCTCAGGTGTCAGCCATTCTGGTTTGTCGGGAATCATTTCATACAGCTCACGCATCTTGGCAATCTGTGCATGGCGGTTGCCTGCCCACAGATGCTTTTCGCTGTGCTGTCCTGCACCAAGGAAGTATTCGCAGTCCATACGCAGACGGTCTAACAGCTGATACTCAGGGGTGTAGTCCCTCGGTTCGGTTTTGCCCAGAAAATCCTCTGTAACGGGCTTTTCTTCGGTTTGGGCATCAACCCTTACCGCATGGTTTCTTTCGTCCTGAGAGAGCATACGCTCGAAATTCTCACGATTCTCGGCACGGAAGATGGGATAAGCAAGCGTAGGGTCACGCAGCTGAACTTCTCTGTCCGTGATCTGCTCCACACGGAAAGCTGTATCGTCCAGATATACCGTGTCACCGACCTGATAATTCCATTTCGGTTCCTCGGAAGCAGATGCTTCCACAACTTCGGCAGGCTCTGCCACAGGCGCTTCTGGCTGAACCGACTCCATCGCAGCTACGGACTGACGAACTTCCTCCAAATAGTCATTGGCAAGCCATTCGTCCGTGAAGTATTCCGTAACGCCTTCCGGGTCTACATAGTAGTCATCGGTCTGATTATCCCAGATCGCATACTCGCCATCCTCGGTATCAATCACTGCGAAACGGTCATAAACATCTTCCAACGGATCAGTTTTAGCTTCTTCGATAGCCTGTCGTTCCGCTTCTTCCTCCGGGCTGAGGTAGCGTCCCTTTCGTATCAGACCGTCGATTCTCTGCACCACCTGCGCCCAGGACATCTGCAATTTATCGCAACCGCTCTTGGTGTAAGCAACACCCTTGGCATCGTGATCCTGACCGCTGTGCGTTGCACCAGAGCAGGCATGGGAATGACCACCGGTTCCGTATTCATGCTTCAGGAAGTCCATCTTTTCCTTGGCAGAATGATTCTCCTGCCAGTAGTTATAAATACGGGCTTTACCACCGGAAAAGCCGCTTCCACGGGTCAAGTCTGCATTGACTTCATCATCCGTAATGAACTGGCGGACAAGGGGCATCTGCATCATATCGGTCTGATACTCACGCAAAGGCATATTCAACTCATACAGCTGTTTCTGAATGAGATTCAGCTTGTGATAGTGAAAACGAAGCAGATCGGGATTTTCCGCAAGGGTTTTTCTAAATTCCGAATACTGCTGTACCAAGGTTGCGTGGAAACGAGGGTCATCCAACTTTTCAGCCAAGTCTGCGGTTTCGTCAGGGAAACCACGAAACGGTTCCTGATGAAGAATTGCCAGATAGTTGCTGGAACGGGCTTCTTCACTCAAATCGTGATAAAGATGCCACAGGGATTCTGCCAACTTCTGACGCTCATATCCGGATGCTTCTACCAGTTCCACATTAGTTGCGAACCGACCATTTTCAAGCAGTTCTCCAATGCGCTCGGCAACCGTTTCCCAAGAAACGATCTGCGCTCTGGGGCTGTCAATGGCAGAGGAACCTTTGGCAAGGTGGATACCGTCCTCGGCATACCACGCACAGATATTCCCGCTATCTTCTTTCAGACCATAGCCGCCGTGATAGACCTGCTTTAAGGTCTGAACGATTTCTTCCAACGGCTTCTGCTTCATATATTCCAGCGCTACGACTTTTCGGGCTTCATCGGTATTGCTACCAAGCAGAAGGAAGTGGTCGATTTCTTCCTGGGCAAAAGAAAAAGCAGAGGGCGTAAAGCTCTCTGCTCGGTCGATAAAACTGATTTGTTCATTTTCGGAGAGGAAAAGGTTCAGACTCAGCTGTTGATAAGCTCCGTCATCACGACTTCCTCCGCCTGTGCTTTCAGGCTGTTCATGTGCTGCACCCACGCCATCTGCTGCGTTTCCTTGTCCGGTGCGGGGCTGTCCTTCAGGTACTGCTCCATCAGAAACTCCACTCTGGCTTTCGCTGTTTCCTCGATCTCCCACAGGTGCGGGAACAGGCTCTCCGTCAGAATCATGTCGTTCAGGAGCATCGGATTGTTCTGTTCCAAAAATGCTCGACGCATCCTGCCGTACTTGCCCAGAGGTTTCTCTCCCTCGTTCTCCAACTGAAGGTTCGGAATCTGATAATCTCCGGCCTGTCTGTAAGTCATCTCGCTCATAATCTGTACTCCTTTCGGTAGCTTTAATCTGCTCATGTTCTCCAATCGCTTTTTCGATTTCCTGAAACATCCTTGTGCTGATGGCATTCACCGCAGTACCAAGGGCATTTACCGTCTGTCTGGTGTTAAAATCAAACACCTTCTGGAAATCCTCATGCTCGAAGTAGTTGTCGGGACTTTCCACGAACCGGCAATACATCGTATAGGATACGCTGTTTGCCACCGCATTTTTGAAAGCTACTTCGATGTTGAGTTCATCATACTCCTCAAGGAAGCTGTTGGCAACGATGTCGAGGAACTGCTTTTTGTAATCGTCCCAATACTCAGCCGCCAGTGCGGATGCAATATCTTCAAGCTGTGCTTCCAGTACCCCGTCAGCGGCAACACCGAAGGTACGCTCCATCGCTTCCATGACATAGGAGCGGTTTTCAGGCGTCACCTCCACGGTTTCAGTTCCGGGGAAGAACGGCGAACGCCGGTATCCGCCACATCAAACACATAGCGCAGATACGGTTTATCCCTGTTCATCACAAACAGAGCAATGCCGGTAGAGCCACGCTTTACATATCTGCGGTAATTTTCAGCGTTCCAGTCCTCATAGGGCTTGCAAAAGGTCGCATTGGGGCGCTGAGCATAAATCATCACCTGTTCCGGATAGGTGAACTCATAGTTGCGGGACATCGTTCTCAAAAACGAAGTCCAGTTATCTGTGTTCGAGGTGATTTTCCCAATCGTTTCTTTTGCTAATCCGGAATAAAATCGCTCTTTTGCGTTCATTGTATCCCTCCAATCCTATCAATCCGGATAAAGGTTCAGCTTCTCAAAGGCGGCATCGTCCATGGCTGAAACTTTACGGAGAACCGAGTCTGCCAAAGCAAAAAGCTCTGACTCGTCCTCCGAAAGCTGTTCCTTCATCAGTGTCAGTGCTTCACACAGCCCTGACCTTGTGCCAGGGCTGTAAAGCATCATCATGTTCCGCTCATCCTGTGTGAAATCCATCATTCAATCTCCCTTTCCGGGTGGCTCTTGGGCGGCTTATGGGAAACATCCGGCACGGGCTTTTCCTTTAACTGCTCCAACACCGAAGGACGTTCCTCTAATCCGGACGCTTTTCCGTTATTGATGATACCGTCAATCATCCCATAATCATCTTCCATTGCCATCTCTGCGTTTTTCAGGTAGTTTTCGGACTTCATAAAGTTTTCCAGCTTCTGAAACCCAACAGAATCTACATAGTGAAAGGATACCTCACCGACTACCTTTAAGGCTACGATGTCGCTGACCGACATACTGTGACCACGGAAATCATCCGGGTGGTCAATATTGAACTTTACATACAAATCTTCCAGCTGCCGATTCACATCCTCGGACATAGAAATGGAGCCATGATAGACCACCTCGTAACGGTCAATCTCAGGCTCCATTTCTTTCTTCTGAAGGTAGCTGTAATTTGCAAACATGAGCGGGATATTATCGTCTACATCTTCCCGCAGCTGAAGAATCGCATAGGAATCCGTGGGGCTTTCCAGAAAAGCAACCATTCTGTCATCCGGGGTGGTATTTCCGTGAACATCATCCCATTTTTCGTTTTTCATATCCGTGTCCTCCTTATCGTTCAGGCTCTTTGCGTTTGGGAGAGGGACTGGCAGGCGCAGCTTTTTCTGCGGCCTGTGCCAGTTTTTCCATGACCGACTCACGCTTCGGAGAGTCGAGCTTATCCAGCTGACTTTTCAGCACTTTGGCAACCTCAACCGCAGTTTCCTCACGGGCTTCTTCAATGGCTGTATTCAGGAACTCACGATACGGAGCCGTATTACCAGCGGCAAGATCTGCCTTGATTTCTTGGATATGCGCCTGCACATCATCGACCTGATCCATATATTCATAGGGGTCGAAGTTCTCTGCAAAACGGTCGAGCTTAAAAGCAAGCTCAGCGATAGGGTCATTGACCACCACCGCCTGTCTGCCGACTTCAAAAGCCTGCTCCATGACATCCTCATAGAACATTGCCCGCAGTTCCCGGCGCTCCAGCCCGAAGGATTCCAGAATATCCCGGCGGACTTCGAGCATGGACAGTTCAGGGTTATCAACCTGACCGCCATCAATCTCGTTGTAGTTTTCATCCAACAGGGTGTAGTCGTAACCATCTTCGCAGGTCTGCACCGCAAGGATTCTATCCTTTCCGACCTTCCATGCGGCTTCATCGCCCATAATCTCAGGCTCCGGCATATAGCTTGCGCCGTTGCGCTCCATAATTTCTGCAAACTGGCAGATATGAAACACATTGTATCCGATCTGCGTATGATACTCGTCAATGAAGGTGCAGGGCTTCACAACCATTTCATCCGGGTAGTGAATCTGCACACAGCTGCCATCGGGGATATGAAACAAATCCTTATAATGGCTGTCGATAAATCGGATTTCCTTACCATCCGGGTTGTACTCATTTGTCATTTGCGCTTTCCTCCATTTTCAAATTCCATACTGAACTTCGTTTTGCCATCATCTGATACCTCCATAAAGACGGTGGCATCAAAGGTGTTGCCCGTTCTTTCGGACTTGCAATTCTTGAGCTTTACCTTGCCGGAACCAAGCAATTTCTGCGCCGTGGCAGAAGTCATGCTCTTGCCGATGCTCGCAAAGTAGCGATTGTTTTTCCAGAGGGCAAATTTGCAAGCTCTGTTGGAACAGAAAAATGCCTTGGCTTTGTCCTCTACAGCACTGCCGCAGAGCGGGCATTTGCCGATAGAATTGGCTTCTTTCGACATCATAACCTCGGAATCACGGATTACTTCATAGTTCTGAATCAGACCGGCAATCACATCTTTGATCTCGTCCATAAAGTCCTCGCTGGCATATTCGCCTTTCTCAATGAGCAACAATTTTTCTTCCCAATCCGCCGTCATGGATGGGGACTGAATCTGTTCCGGCATGACTGTTACCAGAGCCGTACCCTTGTGGGTCGGAATCAGGTGTTTGGTTTTCTTATCACCCTTACGCTCCAGAAAACCGATGCGAACCAGCTTCTCAATGATACCGGCACGGGTCGCAGGCGTTCCCAAACCTTTGCGCTCCACCTCATCAGGCATTTCGTCCGCACCGGCAGTTTCCATAGCAGAAAGCAGAGTATCCTCGGTAAAGTGTTTAGGGGGAGATGTTTTCCCTTCCTTGATTTCCGTGCCGCTGACGGTCATTTCGTCACCAACGGAAACAGAAGGGAGTGTCTGCACGTTTTCGTCGGATTTTGTCGAATCATTTTTCTGAACCAGAGCTTTCCATCCATCCTGCACAACAGTTTTGCCTTTGGTGGAAAACACGGTACCGCCACAGTCCAGCTCAATAACTGTCTCTGCGTATCGGTGCGGATCGCCAACAGCTACGCACAACCGATTCGAGATCAGTTGCAAAATTGCAAGTTCACCCTTGGGAAGTTCGCTCAGATTGCATTTCTGCAATTCTCTGGTCGGAATGATGGCATGGTGATCTGTGACCTTTTTGTTATTCACAACCTGCTCTGCATGAACTGGTATGTTATCCACATCCTCCACGGGGAATGTGTGGAAAGCCAGCTTTACGAGGTCGGTCAGGCTATGTGCCATATCTTCCGTCAGAAACCTGCTGTCGGTACGGGGATAAGTGACCAGTTTCTTTTCATAGAGGTTCTGCGTGTAGTCCAAGGTCTGCTGTGCCGTGTAGCCAAGCACACGGTTGGCTTCTCTCTGTAAACTGGTCAGGTCATAGAGCGCAGGCGGCTTTTCTGTTTTCTCCTTACATTCAGCTTTCTGAACGATTGCCACCGAACAGCTTTGTTTGACAGCTTCGGCTGCTGCCTTGGTTTTGAAGCGTTCGCTTGCAGCCGTAAAACCATCCAATCCAATCTGAACTGTGTAGAACAGTTCAGGCTTGAATGCGGAAATGGCAGCTTCTCGCATAACAGCCATAGCAAGGGTAGGGGTCATAACACGACCAACATTCAGGGTCTGCCCGTAAAGGGTCGAAAAAAGTCGAGTAGCGTTAATACCAACAATCCAGTCGGCTCGTTCTCGACACAGTGCTGCTTCATACAAAGCATCATATTCCGTTCCAGACCTGAGATTTTCAAAGCCCTCCTTGATTGCTACATCTTCCATCGAGGAAATCCAAAGCCGCTCAAACGGCTTTCTGCACCCGGCTTTGTGGTACACCAACCGAAAGATCAGCTCGCCCTCACGACCGGCATCTGTTGCACACACAAGACTCGCAACATCTTCTCTGGCCATGAGCTTTTTCAGAATCCCAAACTGTTTTTTCGTACCGGCAGAAACCTCATACTGCCAGTCCATCGGGAAGATAGGAAGGTCTGCATAAGCCCATTTGCTGTACTTCGCATCATAGACTTCCGGCTGTGCCAGCTCCACCAAATGCCCTACACACCAGCTGACCACATATCCGTTTCCCTCTAAGTAGCCATCCTCACGCTTGGCAGCACCTAACACTTTGGCAATACTCTGTGCAACCGAAGCTTTTCAGCCAAAACTAATTTCATTTGCATCTGCTCCTTTCACAAAAATAAGCAGCCACACACCGTAGTGCATGACTGCTATGTAAAAAGTTTCGGAAAGGATTTTTGCAACCTGATACAATTTTTCTGTTCTACAATCTCCGTCATAATAAAATATCTCCATCATTCAAAAGAGAATGACGGAGATATTTCACCTTGCTTATTCTTGTAGCAACCAATCGGCTATATCGTGAATTTCGATTCCTTCATAGCTATATTGGGGATGTTTGGTTCTGGCAATAATCATTTTCGGATAAGCGTCTCGAATCTGAAGCAGAGGAGAGCATTCTCTCTCAAATGTTTCCTGCCCGGAAATGTTGTCGCTGACCTGAATATAAATCTTTTCGCTACCTCTCTGAGCAACAAAGTCGATTTCCTTTTGATAGAGCTTGCCGACATAGACATCATATCCACGGCGAAGAAGCTCGATACAAACAACGTTTTCATATACTCTGCCATAGTCTATATTTCTGCTTCCCAGTATTGCATATCGAATACCGCTGTCACACAAATAGAACTTTTCAGAGCTTTCAAGGTATTTCTTACCTCGGATGTCATATCTCTTAATATCATAAAATACAAAAGCATTGCACAAATACTTAATGTACTTGCCGACGGTTACATGATTGGTTGGAGTCTCATTTGCTGTCAGTAGCTGACTGACCTTATTCGGAGAAGTCAGGTTGCTGATATTATCCATAAGGAACTCGCTCAGACGTTGTAAAACCAAAGTGTCCGGGAGAGTATATTTCTGTACCAAATCCCTTGTAACAATCGTTTCGTAGACCTCTTTGATATAGTTTGTTCTGTCTTTTTCGGTTCTATAAGCATAGGAACCTGCTAAACCGCCCTTGATAGCGTACTCATCAAAGAGCTTATCTTTGTCACTAATATCATCATAATACTGGCAATATTCCTGGAAGCTGAAAGGAAACACATGAATTTCAATATAGCGTCCGGTAAACAGAGTTGCCAGATCTGCACTCAACAGGAAAGCATTAGAGCCTGTTACATAGATGTCGTATTTTCCCTTAGAGTACAGGCTATTGATTGCCAACTCAAACTTGGGACACATCTGAACCTCGTCTACAAACAGGTAGTTCGTTTTTCCTTCCTGATAATGTTCTTCCACATAGGCGTGTAAGGCATGGTATTCCTTGATTTCTTCATACGCCAAATCCATGAAGTCGATGAAGATAATATTGATGTTTTCAAAATTGCTTTTCAGATACGCAATATACGCCTGCATCAATTTGGACTTACCAGATCGACGAATGCGTGATGATCTTGATGTCAGGAGTACCATTCAGTTCAATGATTCTATCGAGATATTTTGCTCTCGTGATTGTTTTCATATAGTCACCCGCTTTCAAAAATTGAAGTTTTTTCATTTCTCGAAACCGCTTCGCTGTACTTATTATACTGTCTGCTAATAGTATATGCAAGATGTCACTTTCAAAAACGCAAATTTTTATTTTTTGAAAGCGGAAACTATGTAAAGGCAACCCGAAGGCTGCCCCAGGCATCAAGCCTATCCTGTTTACACAGGTTCATTATCATCTTCATCGACGGAGCTATCTTCATCGTCGTCCTCAAACTCCGGATCGTACCCATAGTCCTCGTCATCGTCCACATAATCAGCATCTGGGTCAGGCTTTGCCGCTTCCTGTGCCTTCTTCTTTTCCTGGACTTTCTTAAATACGAAGAATCCACCACCACAGGCAAGCACAATCAGAGTAAGAATCGCCGGGAGCATATTTGTGGATTTCGGCTTTTCCTCCGGTGTCGGTTCTGTAATTTCAGGAACTGTTTCAACTACTTCCGGCTTTGTTTCCTCAACCGGCTTGGTGAACTCTGCAACTTCTTCCTCGTCCATCAGCTTGAGCAGGTCGGCTTCATCCACCTGATTCAGAAAATGCACGGTTTCCTCGCCTTATCATCACGGTCAATGATGATATAGAAGTAGTTTCCGTTTTTGGTTACAGCGGTAATGAACTGCTTTCCGCTTTTCGTAGGCGAGCCAGCGTCATCAACCAAAGTCAGATTGCCGTCGGGAGTAAGCGGTAGCATCGGCTCCTCCGGCTCTGTTTCGGGAACTTTTTCTTCGACCGCAGGTTCTTCAGTCGCTACGCTTTCATCTACATAGGCAAATGCCGTTGTAGAAAACACGCCAAAACACATTGCACACGCCAGCAATGCGGCTCCAATTTTCTTAAATCTCATTCTGCGTTTCCTCCTCATTCATAGTATTGATCGTATCAGGCTTCGGAGCCATATCCGCAGCAAACATACGGAGCAGCTCGGAAAGCTGTTCGGGATTCAGGTTCGCAGCATGAACCATCTCATGGATTTCGGAATTTTCCTCCTCACGGTATCTGCGTTCCAGGTCTTTCACCTTAGCATCCCATTCTGCCCGTTTCTTACGGGCTTTTTCAAGGTCTGCACCTATTCTGTCTAACTTGGCACTCAATCGCCATCCCTCCTTTAGTTTCTGATTCTGCCGAAGCAGTAAAAATGCTGTTGCCAGTAATTCGATTCGATAGAAGCGTAGGAAATGGGGTTTCCGCAGTGGATCATCATACCATTGCCAACATAGATACCAACGTGTGATGCACCGGAGGTATCATAAGTGCCTTGGAAGAAAATCAAATCTCCCGGTTTGGCAGAGCTTTTCGGGATAATGTCGCATACGCCCATCAAACCGTTTGCGGTCAAACGACCAACACTCCAACCGTTTCCGCAGTGATTGATTACATAGGAAACAAATCCGGAGCAGTCAAAGGAGGTAGACGGGCTGCTGCCGCCCCACACATACGGGTATCCCAGATATTTTTCAGCTTCCCGAATCATATTGGCAAATCTTGTGTCTGTCAGCGCTTCGCCCGGAATATCATAATCGGTGTACTCGCCGCCAGGGGTGGCGTAAATGTCATTTCCGAAAATATCCGGTCTGTTGCCCCTTGTCTGAAGCAAAATTCTATATCGCTCCATATCATCTTCGACAAGCCGGAATTTGAAATCACACTGTTCAAGCCCTTATTTCTGAGCTTCACATTCAGAATATAATATTCGTAATCTTCTTCCTCTGTTGTTGTCTCTCCCGTTTCGGGATCAGTAGAAGATGTTGTTCGTGTACGAATCTCTACTACTTCCGTCAGGGTCAGCTCATATTGTTGCTCAAATAGCCATTGCAGGGTAGCCTGCACCTCATCTCTGGTGTAATCCTCAAACTTCACCGTCAAATACGCCGCCAGCTCATAAGGATTGTGGTTGATTTCATCAAGGTCATACCGGTACTCGTCATATCCGCTATGAGTACGCTCGATATTATTGATTTTATTGCGGAGCGCAGCTTCCAAAGCCTTGTAATCATTGTCCGCACCAATAATATCTTCCTCTTTTGCAGTAAAAGAAGTTCCCAGAATGATCTGTGTGCCGCCTTGGAACATAGCCGAACAAGACGAGAACATCCCTGAGAGTATCATAAAAAGCAGTCCGGCAATCAAACAAACAGAATCGTTTTAGAGTGTGTGGTGCAGAACTCCGTTACTCTTTCTGTGATGTTCTTGGCTCCCTGAGCTGCTTTGCCCGTTGCCTTGCCTGCACCCTTAGATGCAGAAGCCGTTGTCGAAGCGGTATTCTTACCGGCTTTGGCGGCAGCATATTCTTTCTTGATTGCCCTTTTCTGTTGCCAACGGGAAAAGGGATTGGAACCGGCATCGGGGTTGTCCTTTTTGAACTTCTCATACAGGGCATTTACATTTGCTTTATCTGACTTCTCAACCAGCTTTTCCGCCTTGTCGTAGCTTTCAGCTTGTGACTGTAAACGGCATGATCGACGGTATAGACAGTGGATTCAACAGCCTTGGTCGTTTCCTGCACAGCCTGAACGCCGATATTATCATCCTCATATTCTGACACCGCCCGATGTGCTTTGGATGTGAGCGTGACTGCGGCACCACGGCTTGCCATGTGCTTTGCCACAGATGGGCGCTCGATTTCCGTAAACTCCGCTTTTTCAAAACGGAGCTTTGCTTTACGGGAACCGGCTGCATCTGTTTCCAGCTTTAGCTTCGGCTTTGCTTTTTAGAAGCCAATTTGTCTGCCGCTTTTTCAGCCCTATCAACCGCCTTATCTGCACGGTCGGCAGCTTTCTTCACATGAGAATCTGCAAGGTCATCTTCGGTAAAACGGAGTCGTGTAGGTCTTTTCGCCATACATTACGCCTCCTTTTCCTGTGCCACCTCGTTTAACTTCGTGGTCATAATGCGATACAGTTCCAGATCTGTCGGGAATCGGTCAATGAACGGCAGAATCACATTGCCATAGAACAGAAGTCCTTCGCCCTCACCGGAGTTGGTTACATAGGACAGCTGATGCGGCGAAATGTTCAACCGCTGTGCCAGAATACTTCGGTCATCGCTTGCCTGATTCAGCATATAGATGAAATCAGAGTTTTCGAGGATGTTGGCAATCTCCGGGGAACGAAGCAGGTCTTTGACATTCTGAGTAATACCGGTCGGCAAGCCGCCCCATTTACGGAATCGCTTCCAGATTTCTACGGAATAGGTTGCCGTCTGTTCTTCCTTCAGAAGCAGATGGAACTCGTCAATATAATATCTGGTCGATTTACCGGCAGAACGGTTGGCAGTTACACGCCCCCAGACCTGATCCTGAACGATCAGCATACCGATTTTTTTCAGCTGATTGCCCAGCTCCTTAATGTCGAAGCACACCAGACGATTCTGAATATCCACATTGGTTCTGTTGTTAAACAGTTTCAGAGAACCCTTAACATAGATTTCCAAGGCGGTCGCTACATGGTGGGCTTCCTTTTCGTCCTGTTTCAGAAGGGCATCATACAAATCCTCAAGGATCGGCATATTCTCAGGGGCAGGATTGTCGAAATATCTCTGGTAAATCTGATGCACACAACGGTCGATAACCGTCTTTTCGATAGGCTGCAAGCCATCCTTACTGCCCATAATCAACTCACAGAGGGACAGGATAAAATCAGCTTTCAGTGCTACCGGGTTGTCATCCTCAGAGTAGTTCAGGTTGATGTCCATAGGGTTGATATAGTTGGTACTGGAGGAGCTGATTTTTACCACCTGACCATTGAACTTGTGAACCAGAGCCGCATATTCCGCTTCGGGGTCGCAGATGATAATATCGTCATCCGTAACCAGGAACGCATTGGTGATTTCACGCTTTGCGGAAAAGGATTTACCGGAACCGGGAGTACCCAGAATCAGTCCGTTGGGGTTCTTGAGCTTCTTTCTGTCCACCATGATAAGGTTGTTCGACAGAGCATTCAGCCCGTAATAGAGCGTTTCTCCACCATTCTGGAACAGCTCCTGCGTGGTGAAAGGCACAAAAATAGCCGTGGAACTGGTAGTCAGGCCACGACGAATCTCAATCAGGTTTTGTGCCAAAGGCAGGCTGCTCATCAGTCCGGATTCCTGCTGAAAATCCAAACGACGCAGATTGCAGTTATGCTTCTGGGCGATGCTCTGTGCCTGGAACACATTGTTCTCCAGTTCCTGCTCGGTGCGCCCGGTGTTCAGCACCAGAAATGTCACCATGAACATTCGCTCATTCTGGCTCTGCAATTCTTTCAGAAGTGACTTCGCATCTTTACCATAGGTAGCAAGGTCAGATGGGATAATGTCCATGTCATAGCCAGAACGCACAGCCTTTTTCTGTTCCTCGATTTTGGAACGGTCAAGCTCGGTGATGATTCTCTTGATGGTCTTAATCGCCGCAGTCTGGTCAACCGACTGGATGTGCATGGTCACGATCTGCGTGGATTCCATATCCAGAAAATCCGCCAGCATACGATCAGACAGGTCTGATGCCGTAATTGCCAGATAAGACATCGAACCGAAGATACTGCCCATCTGGAAGGTGCGGTTGGTCTTAAAGCAAACGCCGTCGGAGCAATGAAGTCCTTTACGGACAGCCCGGATTCCACAAGATACTTCCAATCGAAGAAGAACTTATCATTATCACCCATGTGGAACATAGAGTGCATCAGATGCAGCCGCTCTTTGCCGTTCATGGTAGTGGCAATGACACCCAAACGCCGAAAGTTATTGAGCAGATCGTTTTCGATATGGTTGAGTCTCGGCTTTGCCTGCCGCATGGATTCGGCTTCAATGCCGAATGTCAGGTACTTGGTTTTGGTCAAGCCGTTGTTGCCCTGCGCCAACTGCTTTTTCAGCATCTGGCTATACTCGGCACGGACGGGATTGAAGCTGTCCTTCTTGAACGGGATACGGATACTCTTTTCAAAGCTTTCAGCATCGGTACTCAGGTTCATAAAGGAAAGCTCAAAGTGAATGGAGCTGTCAAAGAAATTCAGGAAACTGCACCACTCATCGAAGATGGCAGTCTTATCTTCCTGCTGTGCCAGCTGATAGTTGATGTCCTGAAACTGAATGGTCTTGGTGTAATAACTGTCAGTGACACGGCAGATGCCATCCGGGAACATTCTCTGAAAGGGAATGGACTGCTGTGCAGTCTGCGGAATACCGTTGTCCTTCTTTGCCCGTTCCACAACAGCTTTAATTTCTCGCTGCTGCTTCCGATTCAGATTTGCAGGCATTTTGATGTTTCTTGCCTGTGGCTTCTTTTTGAAAAACAATTCGTTCAACCTCCTTTTCCAGTTTGTACTGACGCATCAAAGCGTCATAATAGTTGTCCGTCTGATAAGGGCGAACCTTGGGACGAACGAATTTGGTCTGAATGAAGTGTTCTACAACCACTTCCAACGGCTGACTATCCTTTTCATACATTGCCAGAAAGAACAACGGTAACATGACGATCATCATGGACAGTGCTGCAAGGCTCACATTTCCGGTTGCTTTGACCAGAAAGAAAATCGGCACTCCGATGAGCGCCGCCGCACCAAAGCAAAGTAACTGCCGTTTCGTCAGATTGAAGAACACTTTTGTTTTTACCCTCGTCAGGTCACGAGGTACGGGAATATACGCTGCCAAACAATTTCCTCCTTCCCTTAGTGAGCGCTGAATACACCCTTCGCAAGCGAACCAGTCTTAAACAGGGTGAAGCACAAAAGGACGGTGTAGCCCATAACACCCCAGATAGAACCGATGATGTCATCACTGAATGCGATAGACTGAATCAGCACCGCATAAATGCCCACGCAGATCATAATCAGGAATCCCTGGAATCCGATTGCAAACAGCGAACGCAGATAATTCTGTCCGATATTGCTCTGTTCTCTGTTTCCAAAAGTGGAAAGCGGAATCGGGGCAAGGCTGACCATCAGTAGGGTAAGAACCCGGCGCCTTGCCATATCACTATGGTAGGTTTCCGAGAACTCCCCTCCGAACCGGACTTACACCTCTCGATGTATCCGGCTCTCCAGATGTCAGTCTAATTTCCCTGCGTGTAACTTATCGTGACAGTCAATGCAGAGTGCCATTGTCTTGCGTTTACGCCCAATCATGCGATTTCCCATTGTTTTCTGCCACTTAAATCTTTGAGTTTTCGTATATGGTGTATTTCAAGCGGCACATTCTCTGCGCCACACCACTCACACCTGTTTGCTTGCAGTCTTTTTATAAGGCTATTACGCCCATAATTCTCAAAAATTCTTGCTACTATATCAGGATTTCCGCTTTCTACTTTAGTGTCCCGGCGGAACCCATTATTGTAAAACAATACCTTTCCGACCTTGCCGTTTTTCTTCGGATATTCCACAACAAAATCTTTTCCTTGACGGTACTTGCGGATAATTCTGCTGATTCGTGTCCGATATTTTCCAGCAAAGGTTTTGAGCATACTGTATCTCATTACATAGTAGAAGTTATTGAGTACAGACACGTTGTTTGCAAGTCGGTAGTAGTTATACAATCCACGGATTTCTGCGTTGTATTGGTTTAGGATTTCCAAATCGTCCAAGTGCAACAGGCGAGTGCGCCGGACAGGCTCCCAAACCTCTTTGTTTCCATTTTGTTTGTCGTATTTAATCTTGAGGGCATTGTAGGAGAACAGTCGTTTTACCCACTTATCATGGGGAACATAAAGTAAGACTTTTCCATTGTTTACCCGTCTGGTAGCCCCGGTTTTGGTCTTTTTGTTGTGTTCGCCTTTGGCGATTGTGACCTCATATCCCAAGAACTTCGCAGCGTCGTGTCCATGAGTAATCAATGTCTTTTCCTCGGACATTTCCAGATGGAGTTTGTCCCGGATAAAGCAACCTACATCTTGTTTAATCTGTTCTGCGTCCTCTTTGCTGCCGATAACTCCGATTAAGAAATCATCGGCGTATCGGATATAGCAAAGCCGTTTATAGCTATCGTCCATCTGGTCGCTATACGGTATAGATTTCAGACTACGCCGCAGTTCCCGGATTTCTGCAATTAAGCCCTCTTTTTCTTCCACGCTCATTTTAGAGATATTTCTTTTAAGCCTTTGTTCTTTCCCACGGCAGACATCCAATTTCTTCTTGAACGCAGGATTGATTTTACGGCGGTTTCCGCAGTTGAATTTCTCTGCATACTCTGCCATATAACTGTCCAGTTCGTTCATGTAGATGTTTGCCAGGATAGGGCTGATGATGGAGCCTTGCGGAGTGCCGGAATAAGTATTGTGATAATTCCAATCCTCCATATATCCAGCTTTCAAGAACTTCCAGAGCAGACCGATGAAATATTCATCTGCAATCCGCTTTCGCAAAATAGCAATCAACACATGATGGTCTACGTTGTCAAAACAGCCCTTTATATCTCCCTCAACGAACCACTTTGTCCCCGTAAAATATTTCTGCACATATTTGAGTGCCGTATGACAGCTTCTGTTTATACGGAAACCGTGGGAATAGTCGCTAAAGGTTGGCTCATAAATACTCTCTAAGATGAGCCGCACCACCTCCTGTATCAGTTTATCGTCGAATGACGGTATTCCCAGAGGACGCATTTTCCCATTGGATTTCGGGATATACGTTCTCCTTGCCGGGTTAGGCTGATAACTAAAATCCCGCATCTTTTCAATGAGGGCGTTTATCCTTGCCATTCCCATTCCGTCAATGGTTTTGCCGTCTGTTCCGGCTGTCATGTTGCCTGGTTTCGCCTGTATCCGCTGATATGCCAGCAGATAGAATTGTGGATTGTACAGGTTGCGGTATAACCGCTCGTACTTGTAACTCTTGTTACACGCCTTGGATTTTAGGCTTTCCAACACATTTTCAGGACTTCTCATAATGCCTCACGCACCTTTCCTTTTTATGAATTGGTTGACATCCTGCCTCCCTTCGCCATGTAGACGGCTTTCCCGCCCTCGGACTACTACGGAGGCTCCGTTGCCATGCCGGATATTCATCGTCATCTTTCTTGGGTTTTTACCCCTTGAAATTTATCGCCTTGCGGCATTACGCATAGCCGGATAGTTCCGGCGTTCCGGTTTAGGCAATCTCCAGTTAGACACTTTGGGAAAAGCGTATTATGATGTCGGTAGTGGGGTTTCGTCCTTTTCCGCTTACTGCGGCTGGCTGTCATAAGTATCGTGCGGTCTGTGTTTACCTGTCACATTCCGCTATGACATACGGCGAATACAACCATCCTGCGCCGCCGGGTCGAGTATCCCGCCTCGGACTGCCCTTAAAGCAGTTTAGCCTTGCTCCTCATTCACAATGTTGCGTCTTGCCGCTCAGTCGTGGTAGATGGTTTCCCCAACTTGCGATTTTTTCGGTACGCTATTGTCCCCCTTGTGGTTTCCCTCCGGGGTAAACCGAATGACGCTAAAGTGACATTTTTCACGTCTTTGATACTTTTCTTTACCGGCTTGCCAAAGCCGGATTCCCAAAATGCCCGCGCACCGCTTTCGGATGAAAAGCGGCGCTTCTGGACGCGCAATATATTTCAATCATTCTTCCGTACACCAGAACGAAAATGATGATCCCCATGATCTGCATGGTCAGCCCGATTACAGAGGACTGGAGCCACAGGCCAAGGAGCGGCCCCAAGTCCATGCCCTCCAGCGTGGTTTCCAGCTCCGCCAGCATATCCGGCGTAATGTCGGTGGAGCCTGAATGAGCCCCGCCGCATCCGCAATCACGCTCTGCGACACATCGAACACCGCCATGACAATATCAAAGGTGTTGGAAAGAATGAGGATGGCACAAGCAGTCTTGAATACCCATTTGTAGATATTCGCCACATCAAACTCGTGCATATTGTTCTTTTCCAAAAGCATCTGTATCAGCTCGTAGGTGGCAACAAAGGTCAGCACCAATCCGGCAATCGGCAGGATCACCGTTTCGGAAAGCTGGCGGATGAGGGAGAAAACCCCGGCGTTCCATGCCGCCGGGGTAGTCCCTACCTGTACCGCAATCTCTCCGACTTTGGCATTGACGGTATCAAAGAGCCCTTCGAGGTTCCCCATGATGCCGCTGATCAACAGCTCTTTCAGCCAGTTCGTGAGCCAGTCGGTGAGAAAATCCATAAGCCTCCTTAGAACAAGCCAGACAGCAGGGGGATCAGCGTGGTTCCCAAAAGGATGATGCCGCCGCCAGCCATGAGCTGTTTCATGCCCTGCTTTTGGAACCTGGGTTGTCCGATCCATAGCCCTCCAGCAGATTGACAACACCCCACACGCCAAGTCCAGCGCCGAGGGCTACAACAAGAGTCTGCAAAGTATCAATAGCGGAAGTGAAAAACTGCATAGAGCCTCCTTTTCTCCGGGGTATTCCCGGCCATGAAAAAAACCGCCATTTCTGGCGGCAGGTTACATACTTCGGGACACTTTGTCCCAAAGCCCTATTTATGCAAAGGCGTCCGGATCGTCGATGTCATCATAATTGAGGATGTCCTCGTCCTCGCTTGTGAGCCCATCATCCGGCACAGCCACGGCATACACCTCACACATCTCGTCCGGCCCGGGCCGCCTTTTGCGGTTAATGAGCCGGTCAAGGTCAAAGGCGTTTTTCTTTTTGTCGGCTTCAGCCGTATATCGGTAGTTCGGGTGCTTTTTCAAATCGTATTTCGGGGAATAGAACGGGGGCAGGCCCCGAAGCTGTAAAATGCACTTATCCCCGGGCATGGTCGCCAGTTCGCTGGGTGTCATCAGCTCCCGGCCCAGCCGCTGGTTATTTTGACTGTAGCTTTCCGACTGGCCACGGGAGCGACTGTCCGTCTGCATGGAGATGGTAGCCTTACCCAGCCAGTTCTCGGATATTTCCTTGATGGTGCTGGCCTCCCGGCCTCCGAGGAATATCACGCTGTCCATATTTCCCAAAATGGTTTCGGCGTGTTTATCGTAAATCGCCTTACACTGCGCCAACTGCTGATAGAACAGCGTCAAGCTGATCTCACGGGAACGGATGACAGCCACGATTTTTTCAAGCTGGGGAACCTGCCCTGTGTTGGCGGCCTCGTCCCACAGCACCCGTACATGGTGGGGCAGGCGGCTCCGTGAACATTGTCGGCCCTCTCGCACAGCAGATTGAACATCTGCGAAAAGGCCAGAGCCACAAGGAAATTATAGGTTTGCGTAGTGTCCGAGATGATAAAGAACACCGCCGTTTTTCGATCCCCGATGCGGTCAAGCTCCAGCTCGTCATAGGCCATGACCTCCCTAAGCTGGGGGATGTCAAAGGGAGCCAGCCTTGCACCGCAGGAAATAAGGATCGACTTTGCTGTTTTGCCGCTGGCCAGTTTGTACTTTTTATACTGCTTGACCGCAAAGCAATCCGGCTTTCGTTTTTCCAGGCCCGCAAACATATAGTCCACGGCGTTCATAAAATCCTCGTCATCCTCCTTGACCTCCATCCCGGAAATCATGTCAACCAATGTGTTCATGTTCCGATCCTCAGCGGGGCCCTCAAAAATGATATAGGCGATGAGGGCGCAGTAAAGCAGCGTTTCCGATTTTGTCCAGAACGGATCGCCTTCCTTGCCCTCGCCTTTGGTGTTGGAAATGAGAGCGTCCACAAATTTAAGGATGTCGGCTTCGTTGCGGATGTCGGGTAAGAGACTGGCATTGCTGCCAGCCCCTCCCCTAAGAACCGTACGTGACAGTTTCCCGTCATACGGCTCAAGCCTATCGTAAGGCCTCGTGTAAAACGAAACCCGGCTCAAATCAAG